>Ga0105240_10000499_pt1 | contig 72315 bp, 77 predicted proteins | sample KBSC54metaG_FD_80426 | JGI IMG/M metagenome (GOLD analysis project Ga0105240, IMG submission 80426) | Corn rhizosphere microbial communities from Kellogg Biological Station, Michigan, USA - KBS C5-4 metaG | ecosystem: Host-associated > Plants > Roots > Rhizosphere > Soil | place: Michigan, USA...
GACAACGTGGGTCTGGAAGTCGAACTGATCACGCCGGTGGCCATGGACAAAGGGTTGCGGTTTGCCATTCGCGAAGGCGGACGTACCGTCGGCGCCGGCACCGTGACGGATATTCTCGACTAATGCAGCGAAGAAAAAATACACAATGATACGCGAACGCATTCGAATTCGGTTGAAGGCTTATGATCATCGGATCCTCGACCAGTCGACCACGGAAATCGTCGACACGGCCAAGCGCACCGGGGCGCAGGTAGCAGGACCAATCCCGCTGCCAACGATGAAGAACAAGTACACGGTTCTGCGTTCGCCTCATGTGGACAAGAAATCGCGGGAGCAGTTTGAGATTCGTACGCACAAACGGCTCCTCGATATTCTTGAACCGACGCAAGACACGGTGGACGCGCTGATGAAGCTCGATCTGCCGGCCGGCGTCGATGTGGAAATCAAGGCGTTTGGAAAAGATAAAAGGTAGCTGATTGATATGAGTCCAGGGATTCTCGGGAAAAAGATCGGCATGACGCAGGTGTTCCGGGCCGACGGGCAAGTAGTGCCTGTCACGCTGGTCAAGGCTGGCCCTTGCGTCGTCACCCAGCGCAAGACGCCCGCATCCGACGGTTACGATGCGGTGCAACTCGGCTTGATGGAGTTCCAGAAGGCATCGCGCCTCACCAAGCCTCTGGCCGGCCATCTGAAGAAGAGCAGTGCCGAAGGCGCGAAGTTCATGCGCGAGTTCACCATGCGTCCGGGCGATAGCGACTTGAAACCGGGTGATCGCGTGCTAGTGGACGAGTTCAAGCCGAACGACAAAGTGGACGTGATCGGCATCAGCAAAGGCCGCGGTTTTGCCGGGTTTATCAAACGGCATCACTTCAAGGGCGGTCCCGGTTCGCATGGATCGATGTTCCATCGCGCCCCTGGTTCGATTGGCGCTTCGAGCTTTCCGTCTCGCGTTTTTCCTGGAATGCGCTCCGCCGGCCACATGGGTACCGATCGCGTGACGGTGCGCAACCTCGAGATCGTCCAAGTGGACGCGGAAGACAACGTTTTGATGGTGAAGGGCGCGGTTCCCGGACCGAACGGCGGTTACGTTCTGGTTCGCCGCGCAAAAAGGTAAGCGGACATGCCGAGCGTAGATGTCGTCGATCTGAAAAATAATGTAGTCGGTTCCGTCGACCTGGCCGATTCCGTGTTTGGCGCCGAAGTCAATGAAGCGCTAATCTATGAAGCCGTGCGGCACCAACAGGCCGGCATCCGTGGCGGTAATGCCAAGACCAAAACGCGCCACGAAGTATCGGGATCGGGCAAGAAACTCTGGAAGCAGAAGGGAACGGGCCGCGCGCGCGTGGGTTCCATCCGGTCGCCAATTTGGCGGCACGGCGGTACGGTGCACGGACCGCAACCAAGAAGCTACGCATACAAGCTGCCGAAGAAAATGCTGCTTGGTGCGCTGCGATCGGCTCTCAGCGGGAAGCTGCGCGACGGCGAATTGAAAGTGGTCCAGTCGTTCAACCTCGAAAACCACAAGACGAAATCGCTGGCTGCGGCATTAGCCGCTCTCAACTCGGCCGCCAAGGTTCTGCTCGTGGACGTGATCGCCGCCGAAGAGCAAAACACCGCCGAGCGTAATCTGCAATTGAGTGCGCGTAACTTGAAAGGCATCAAAGTGGTTCCGACCCGCGAAGTGAGTGTGTACGACCTGCTCGCGCACAAGCACGTGATCGTGTCGGAAGCGGCGGCGAAGAAGTTATCGGAGGCGCTGGCATAATGACCGTATTCGACGTAATCGTCCGGCCCATCGTCACAGAAAAGGGCCACAGCAAAAAAGAGGGCGAAAACACCTTATGTTTCGAGGTGATGCCCGATGCAAACAAGACGCAGATTCGCCAGGCCGTACAGCACCTGTTCAAAGTGAAAGTGGTGGACGTGCGAACTGTGAATAACGTAGGCAAGTTGCGCCGCCGGGGCCGCTTCGCCGGGTATCGCTCGGACTGGAAGAAGGCATACGTCCGGGTGCGGAAGGGCGACAAGCTGCCCGAGTACGCGGAGATCTAAGACCATGCCGATCAAAACATTCAGACCGTTCACGCCGACGCGACGTTTCATGACGATCGTGTCCCGCGAAGACATCACCAAGCAGACGCCTGAAAAGTCTCTGGTAGCCGGCAAGCCAAAGACCGGAGGCCGCAACAGTGCAGGCCGGGTCACCTCGCGCTTCATCGGCGGAGGCCACAAGCAAGCCTATCGCGAGATCGATTTCAAAAGAGACAAGACAGGAGTAGTGGCCAAGGTAGCGGCCATCGAATACGATCCCTGCCGAACCGCCAGAATCGCGCTGCTCCACTACGCCGACGGCGAAAAGCGCTACATCCTGGCGCCCGTAGGTCTGGAAGTTGGCCGGACGGTAACCTCCGGGCCCGACGCAGACATCCTGATCGGCAACGCCTTACCGCTAAAGAACATCCCACCCGGCACCGTAGTCCACAACATCGAACTAAAGCCCGGCAAGGGAGCCCAGATGGCCCGCTCCGCCGGGGCCCAAGCCCAGTTGGTTTCCAGAGAAGCCGAATACGCGCTACTAAAACTCCCCTCCGGCGAAATCCGAAAAGTCAGAGTAGAGTGCATGGCCACCGTAGGCCAGGTAGGCAACGTAGAACACGAAAATCAATCGCACGGTAAAGCTGGAAAATCCCGCTGGTTGGGCAAGATGCCGCACAACCGAGGCGTCACGATGAACCCGGTCGACCATCCGCACGGCGGCGGCGAGGGAAAGACTTCGGGCGGCCGCCATCCGGTAACCCCGTGGGGCCAACCGACTCGCGGCTTCAAAACCCGCAATAACAAGCGGACGAACAAGATGATCGTCAACCGCAAGACGAAAAAGCGATAAGAAATGAGGCCACGAATGAACACGAATGAACACGAATGCTTCTTTCCCGTTCTTATCTGTGTTCATCCGTGTTTATTCGTGGCTAGAGGAAGAACTTAGATTTTATGGGACGTTCCGTACACAAAGGGCCATTCGTCGACGACCATCTGATGGTCAAAGTGACGACGCTGAACGACAAGAATGAGAAGAAAGTGGTGAAGACGTGGTCGCGCCGTTCGACGATCATCCCGGACTTCATCGGGCACACCATCGCCGTGCATAACGGGAAGAAATTCATTCCGGTGTACGTGACGGAAAATATGGTGGGCCATAAACTGGGTGAGTTTTCGCCGACGCGCACCTTCAAGGGTCACGCGGCGAAAGCGGCCACTGAAAAGCCGGCGAAGCCGTCCTAAAAGGTTAAGAAATATATGGCAACAACCCAAGCAAGAGCGGAAGCCAGGTACCAGCGGATATCGCCGCAGAAGGCGCGGCTGGTCATCGACCTCATTCGCGGCCAGCAGGCCGGCAAGGCGATCACCATTCTGCAGGGCACCAACAAGCGGATCGCGCCGTCTGTCGAGAAAGTGCTGCGCTCGGCCATCGCCAACGCGGAGGCGAAATCGAACGACGTGGATGTCGATCAGCTCGTGGTCACTGAAGCGTACGTGAATGAAGGCCCGCGCTCCAAGCGCATCAGACCGGCTCCTATGGGCCGGGCATACAGGTATCAGCGGCGGACCGCGCATATTGTCGTCGCGGTCGGACAGAAGTAAAGGATTCGAATGGGACAGAAAGTACATCCATACGGTTTTCGACTCGGCGTCACCAAGACGTGGCGCTCTCGCTGGTTCGCGAAACAGGACTACGCGAAACTCCTCATGGAGGACCTTGAGCTGAAGGAATCTCTCGGTGCGCGGCTGCGGTCTGCCGGCGTCAGCTCGATCGAAGTGGATCGCCCGGGCAACAAGCTCCGGATCACGATTCATACCTCCCGGCCCGGCATCGTCATCGGCCGCAAAGGGGCCGAAATCGAAAAGCTAAAGCAGGATCTGGCCAAGAAGACCAAGCGTGAAGTCTTCATCGATATTCAGGAAGTACATAAGCCCGAGTTGGACGCTCAGTTGGTCAGCGAGTCGATCGCGTTGCAGCTAGAAAAGCGCGTGGCATTCCGGCGCGCGATGCGCAAGGCCGTCGACAGCGCGCTCCGGTTTGGCTGCAAGGGAATTAAGGTTCGCGTGTCGGGCCGCTTGAACGGCAACGAAATCGCCCGTAGCGAATGGTATTTGCAGGGGCAGCTTCCGCTGCACACGCTGAGAGCCGATATCGACTACGGCTTCAGCGAAGCGCGCACCACCTACGGTGTGATCGGCGTGAAGACCTGGGTGTACAAGGGTGAAATTCTCGAAGGCGGGAAGCGCCCGAACATGAAGACAGATCCGGAACCCCGGCGAAATCCGCGGCGCGACCGCGATTCGCGGGGCGATCAACGTGGCGACCGTGGGGATTCGCGAGGTGGTGATTCTCGCGGCGAACGGCGTCCGGCGCACGACACCAATGCTGGACCGGTACATCAGGCGCCTCCTGGCGAGATGGGTCAACCGGCCAGAACGGCCCCGATCATGCCGCCCGTGTCGAGTCCGGCTTGGAAACAGGAGTTAAAGCCTCAGGAAACCCCGCCCGCTGGTGCGAAGACACCCGAGCCCGGTTCCGAGAAATCGTAAGGATTTGGAGACAAGAACGCCATGTTGATGCCCAAGAAAGTCAAATTCAGAAAACAACAGCGCGGACGCATGACCGGCAAGGCCTGGAGAGGCTCCTCGCTTTCTTTCGGTGACTTCGGCTTAAAGGCATTGGAATGCGGCTGGATCACCGGCCGTCAAATTGAAGCGGCACGTATCGCGATGACCCGTCATATCAAGCGCGGCGGCAAGGTTTGGATCAGGATGTTCCCCGACAAGCCCATCACAAAGAAACCCGCCGAAACCAGAATGGGAAAAGGAAAGGGAGCGCCCGAAGAGTGGGTGTGCGTGATCCGTCCCGGACGCATTCTGTTCGAGATGGAAGGCGTTTCCCCGGAAATTGCAAAGGCTGCAATGAGGCTGGCTGCGGCGAAGCTCCCGTTGCCGACCAAAATGGTATCGCGAGCGGATGCCACGGCGTAAAAGGAAATTAGCATGAGAGCAGATAAACTTCGAGAACTGGACGGCGCGGAGCTGAACAAGCAATCGTCCGACATACAGGAACAGTTATTTCGTCTTCGTTTTCAGATGTCGATGGGCCAGGCGGACGGGTTGAAGAAGTACCGGACGATCAAGAAGGATCGAGCCAGGATGCTGGGCATCCTAAGGCAGCGCGAACTCCATCCGGAAACAGCGCCCGCGCCGGTAGCGGTAGTGGAAAAGAAAAAACGTAAGGCCAAGGAATAACGATGGCTGAAACTACAATCGAGAAAAAAGGCCAGGAAAAGACCGGCCACGTAACTTCAACAAAGATGGCCAAGACAATCGTCGTCGAAGTCATCCGCCGGGTCCCGCATCCTCTTTACAAGAGGATCGTAACCAAAAGAAAGAAATTCTACGCCCACGACGAAGAGCAAACCGCCAAAGTAGGCGACGTAGTGCGAATCACCGAGCACAGGCCGGTAAGCAAATTAAAGCGTTGGGCGCTGGCAGGAATTGTCCGCCGAGCCGTACAAGTGGGCGTAGAGCCAAGCGCGCTGGAAGACACAGCGCTGAAAACGGCGATGAGCAGCGGAAAGAAAAAATAGTTATGAGCCACGAATGCACACGAATGAACACCAATATTTTTATCCGTGTTCATCCGTGTCCATTCGTGGCCAAAGGTTCTAGGGAGATTTCGTCATGATTGGAATGCGAACAATACTCGAGGTGGCCGATAACAGCGGCGCCAGGAAGCTTCAGTGCATCCTGCCGCGCGGCGGCGATCTCGGTTTGCGCGCCGGGCTTGGGGATGTCATTACAGCCAGCGTTCGGGAAGCGACCCCCGAGTCACCCATCAAGAAAGGGAAAGTGGTCCGCTGCGTGGTGGTCCGTATGCGCAAGGAAACACGGCGCCGTGATGGCACCTACATTCGTTTTGATTCGAACGCGGCTGTTTTGATCAACGAAGTCGGCGAGCCGGTTGGTACCCGCGTGTTCGGGCCCGTGGCACGCGAGCTTCGCGACAAGAAATTTATGAAGATCGTTTCACTCGCTCCGGAGGTGATTTAATGGCCCGAAAAACTCATCAGGCGCCGCCCCCACAGCGGATTGGGATAAAGAAAGACGACACCGTAAAGGTGATCGCCGGACGCGACCGGGGTAAGACCGGCCGGGTGCTCGATGTCGATCGCACGCGGGGCAGGGTTTTGGTCGAAGGCGTGAGCATGATCAAACGCCACACCCGTCCGAATCCGTCCAAGCAGATTAAAGGTGGAATCGCCGAGCGCGAGAGCTCCATCGCCGTTTCAAACGTCATGGTGTTGACTCCTGGTGGCGTGCCGACGCGAATCGGCTACAAAGTGGATGTCGTTGGTGGGAAGACGCGGCGCACGCGCATCGCTCGCAAGACCGGCGAACTCCTCGACACGAAGGAAAGGTAATCACGATGGCTGCAAGGTTGAGAGAGACATACGTAAAGAACACCGTTCCGTCGCTGACCAAGGATTTCGGCTACAAGAACATCAATGCCGTTCCGAAGTTGTCGAAGATTTCAGTCAATATCGGTCTCGGTGAAGCGACGCAGAACGCCAAGTTGATGGATGGCGCGGTGAACGAACTGAGCCAGATCGCCGGCCAACGCCCGATCATCACCAAGGCGAAGAAATCCATCGCCGCGTTCAAACTTCGCGAAGGCCAGCCGATCGGCTGCATGGTTACGCTGCGCGGCGACCGTATGTATGAGTTTTTCGATCGCCTGGTATCGGTGGCGCTGCCCCGTGTCCGCGATTTCCGGGGCGTGTCGCCCAAATCGTTCGACGGCCGCGGCAACTATACGCTCGGCATCAGAGATCAGTTGATTTTCCCTGAGATCGACTACAACAAGGTCGAGAAGACGAAGGGAATGAATATTTGCATTACAACCACGGCGAAAACGGACGCCGAAGGTCTGGCGCTGCTGAAGCATCTTGGCATGCCGTTCCGTCCGTAAGGATTCCACTATGGCCACAACCGCCAAGATCGCAAAAGATTTGAAGACGCCGAAATTTGCCTGCCGCCACCGCAACCGCTGCCTCCAATGCGGACGGCCACGTGGCTACATCGGAAAGTTTATGCTTTGCCGCATCTGCTTCCGGAAGCTCGCGCTGGCTGGAGAAATCCCTGGCGTGACGAAAGCAAGCTGGTAAAGAAAGAATTGGAAACGAGGGAAAGAGCATGACTACATCCGATCCCATAGCCGACATGTTGACGCGAGTGCGAAATGCACTCATCGCCCGTCATCAGAAGGTCGACGTCCCTGCGTCCAAGCTGAAGGCCGAAATCGCGCGAATTTTGCGCGAAGAGGGTTACATCATCAACTTCAAGCTCGCGGAAGAAGGCTCGCAGAAGACCATTAAGATCTATCTCAAATACACTACCGCCAACCTGCCGGCGATCGCCCACATCGAGCGCATCTCGCGTCCCGGTTGCCGCGTTTATGTCGGCCACCAGGAAATTCCCCGGGTGCTTGGCGGATTGGGTATCAACATTCTGACCACGCCGAAAGGCGTGATGACCGGCCGCACCGCCCGCAAAACAGGTGTAGGCGGCGAGGTGCTCTGCCAGATTTGGTAAGGCCCAGGTAAACGAGGACTCATCACGATGTCGAGAGTAGGAAACAAACCAATTCCGATGCCGAAGGGCGTGAAAATCGCCATCGGCGAGCATTTGCAAGTCGAAGGCCCCAAGGGCAAGCTGTCGGTACCCATACCGCACGGTGTCCGTTTCGAACAGAAGGACGGGACGCTCGAAGTGAAGCGCGATAGTGATCAATATGCCGCGCTGCACGGGTTGACCCGGGCCTTGGCGTCAAACGCGATTGTCGGCGTTTCAACCGGGTTCACTCGTGAGTTGGATATCGTCGGCATCGGTTTTCGCGCCGACGTCAAGGGCAAAATCGCGTCGTTCACGCTCGGTTATTCGCATCCGATCGAATTCCTTTTGCCGGATGGAGTCGACCTGAAAATCGACAAACAGACGCACTTGATTCTGACCGGCTACGACAAGCAGGCCGTCGGCCAGGTCGCGGCCCACATGCGGTCATTGCGTCCGCCGGACCCCTACAAGAACAAAGGCGTACGCTACACCGGCGAGCCGCTGAAGAAGAAGGTCGGTAAGACCGGCGCGGGAGGTAAGTAACAAATGAAAAAGACGAAGCAGGAAACCCGCAAAACCATTCATCACCGCATCCGCGTGCGAGTCGCCGGCACCGAAGCCCGGCCGCGTCTGGCGGTGTACCGCAGCCTGAAACATATCTACGCGCAGGTGATCGACGACCGGAAAGGGCACACCTTGGCGGCGGCGTCGAGCGAAGAGAAGAGCGTCTCGACGTCCGGCGGCAACATCGCCGGCGCGAAAGAAATTGGAAAGCTGGTCGCGCAGCGCGCCAAAGAGAAAGGAATCGGCAAGGTCGTATTCGACCGCGGCGGATATCTCTATCATGGACGTGTGAAGGCGCTGGCCGATGCAGCCCGCGAAGCGGGGCTGGAATTTTAATGGCAGGTCTGGAGTTCTAAATGGCAGCAATACCAGTTAAGCGGATTGACGGCGCGAGTCTCAATCTGAAAGAGCAAGTCGTTTCCATCAACCGCGTCACCAAAGTGGTGAAGGGCGGTAAGAACATGAGCTTTTCCGCGCTTGTGGTGGTCGGCGATTCCGGCGCGAAGGTCGTCGGTTTCGGGACCGGCAAGGCCAAGGAAGTTCCTTCGGCCATCAAGAAGGGCATCGAAGCGGCGAAGAAGAACCTGCGCAAGATTCACGTTCACGAAACGACTATCATGCACGCCGTCCTCGGCCGCTTTGGCGCGGGACAAGTGCTGTTGAAGCCGGCCCCGGCTGGTACCGGTGTGATCGCCGGCGGTCCAGTGCGCGCCGTCATCCAGGCTGTCGGTATTCCGAACGTATTGACGAAATCGATTGGGTCGCACAATCCGCACAACGTGGTGAAGGCGACCATCAACGCTCTGGAGCAGCTCCGCGACAAGGCAGCGGTGGCCGAAGTCCGCGGGTTGGCTCTCGACAAGGTTTAATTAGCGATGGCGCAAACAATGATCAAAATCAAGCTCATCGGAAGCCCGATCTGCACGCCTGAAAAGCACAAGGTGATCGTCCGCAGCCTGGGTCTCAGAAAGATGAACCAGATTGTGGTTCGGCCCGACACGGCATCGTTCCGTGGGATGGTGGCCAAGATCCCTCATCTGCTGGCAGTCGTCGAATAAGGATTACGCACATGGATCTCAGCAATCTCAAACCCCCGGCAGGACAGAAGAAGGATTCGCGCCGCATTGGGCGCGGCATGGGTTCGCGCCGCGGAAAGACCTCGGGCCGTGGCCACAAAGGCGCCCGGGCTGTTAGCGGTTATAGCAAGATGCGCGGTTTTGAAGGCGGCCAGATGCCGCTCCACCGCCGCGTCCCAAAGCGCGGGTTTACCAACATTTTCAAGAAGGAATATGCCATCGTCAATTTGTCGCGCCTGGAGAAGCTCGACGGCGACACCTTCGATGTCGCGCGCCTTCAGGAACTCGGCGTGATTAAAAAAGTGACAAAATGGGGCCTGAAGGTGCTTGGCACGGGTGAACTGACTCGTGCACTCACCGTGAAAGCCAATGTGTTTTCCGAATCCGCTAAAGCCAAGATCGCCGCAGCGGGCGGTACCGCCGAAATCGTCGGCGTTTCCAAGTAACATAGTCAGCTTGGGACTGGGTCAATGAATAAGTTTTTCGAAGCTTTTGCCAACATTTTCCGAATTCCGGACCTGCGGAAACGTGTGTCGTTTACGCTGGCGCTGTTAGCGGTCTACCGTATAGGCGCCCAGATTCCAACACCCGGGATCGATTCCGCTCAATTGGCGAGGTTCTTCCAGCAGAACCAGGGATCGTTGCTGGGGTTCATCGACCTGTTCTCCGGCGGCAGCTTCCGGCGCTTGACCATCTTTGCGCTCGGCATCATGCCGTACATCACGTCGTCGATCATTCTGCAATTGCTAACTGTCGTGGTCCCCACGCTTGAAAAGCTTCAGAAGGAAGGCGAACTCGGCCGCCGCAAAATCACTCAGTGGACCCGGTACCTCACGGTAATTCTTGGAGTCTTCCAGTCCATCGGTATCGGACTCACGCTGCAAAATTCAGAAGGGAATTTCGTTCTGCATCCGGGAGTGGGCTTCATCGTCATGACGATGATCACGCTCACCGCCGGCACTGCCTTCATCATGTGGCTGGGCGAGCAGATTACGGAACGCGGAATCGGCAACGGCATGTCGCTGATCATCTTCACCGGTATCGTCGTCGGTCTCCCCAACGCCATGGGCCAGATCTACCAGAACGTGTTCGTCACACGTCAGTGGCCCTTCATTCAGCTCCTCCTCATACTGATCGTTATGGTCGCGGTCGTTGCATTCATCGTACTGGTCGAGCGCGGCGAACGCCGCATCCCGGTGCAGTATGCCAAGCGCGTCGTGGGCCGGCGTATGATGGGAGGCCAATCCACTCACCTGCCGCTCAAAGTCAACGCAGGCGGCGTGATCCCGGTGATCTTCGCCAGTTCGCTGCTGGCTTTCCCGCAGACCTTAAATCAAGTCGCATTCGTCCGCAACAGTCCCTATTTAAGTGGACTGCTCTCGGCCATGTCCGGATCGTCGCCGCTCTACTTCCTGCTCTTCACGGCGCTGATCATGTTCTTCTGCTTCTTCTACGTGTCGATCATCTTCAACCCGAACGAAGCAGCCGACAACATGCGTAAGTACGGCGGATTTATCCCGGGCATCCGTCCCGGCAAAAACACTGCCGAGTACATGAATAAGATTCTGACCCGCATCACGGTGGTCGGCGGTCTCTATCTGGCGATTCTTTCACTCATCCCACAGATCATGATTTCGGGAATCAAACTCCAGAAACTGCCGCTCGTCGGCAATTGGATCGATCAGTGGTTCCCGCGCTGGCTGCTGGACGGTCTGGGGGTTAACTTTTACTTCGGAGGAACCTCGCTGTTGATCGTGGTAGGCGTAGCGATGGACACCGTCAATCAGGTAGAAGCGCAGTTGATCATGCGTCATTACGAAGGGTTCACTCCGCGTTCGGGCCGAATTCGTGGCCGGCGCACTGCGATCTAACGGAGGATGATCATTCGTAAAAGTCCCGCCGAACTCGAAAAAATGCGCCGCAGCGGCCTGCTGGTCCATGAGATCCTCCACAAGCTGGGAGCCATGGTCCGGGAAGGCATCTCCACGCAGGACCTGGAAGTGTCGGCGGAAAAGATGATCCGCGACGCGGGAGCAAGGCCCGCCTTCAAAGGTTATTACGTACCGGCGGCCGGTTCCAAGTTTCCGTACGTGCTATGTACCTCGGTAAACGACGAGATCGTGCACGGAATGCCCAACACGAAACGGGTTCTGAAGAAGGGTGACATCGTCTCGATCGACACAGGAGTAGAGCTGGACGGTTACTTCGGAGATTCAGCAATCACGGTTCCAGTAGGAGAGCCAAACGAATCAGTCAAGAAACTCCTCAAAGTAACCCAAGAATCCCTGGAATTAGCAATCGATAAGGCGAGGGCGGGCAACCGCCTATTCGACATCTGCGGAACAGTAGAAAAGCACGTAGTCTCAAACGGCTTTTCGGTTGTGAGAGAATATGTAGGGCACGGAATAGGCACCTCGCTGCACGAAGAACCGCAAATTCCGAACTACGTAGATAGGAAAAACGAAAACCCAAGACTCAAAGAGGGAATGGTTCTGGCAATAGAGCCAATGGTAAACGCAGGAAAGCCAGAAGCCAGAGTGATGCCCGACAAATGGACCGCCGTAACAAAGGACGGATCCTATTCGGCGCACTTCGAACACTGCGTAGCAATCACAGCAAACGGCCCCTGGGTACTAACAAGGCCATAAGAGGTTTTATCAGCGTTAATTCGCGTTCATTCCCGGCCCAGGTAGTAGAGCTTTTGCCAAACGCCGCCTACCGCCTGATTTTAGAGAATCAGCAGGAAGTCCTGGCCCACACGGCCGGAGTGGCAGTAACGAATTTCGTCCGGCTAAGACCGGGCGACAAAGTAGAAGTGGAGATTTCCCCGCACGATCATACGAGGGGACGCATTACGAAGTTGTTAAGGAAACCATGAAAGTAAGAGCATCGGTTAAGAAAATTTGCGACAAGTGCAAGATCGTTCATCGCGAAGGTGTCGTTCGCGTGATCTGCACCAACCCGAAGCATAAGCAGCGGCAAGGATAAAAGGGAAGCTATTATGGCGCGTATTGCTGGCGTAGATTTACCGCCCAAAAAGAGAGCCGAAATCGGCCTCACATACATTTACGGCATCGGCCGGACTCGGGCAAAGTCCATTTTGTTCCGATGCGGCATCGACTTCAACCGGAAAATCGGCGATCTGACGGAAGAACAAGTGAACGCCGTCCGTAACATTCTGGAAGAAGAAGGCTCCGTCGAAGGCGATCTCCGCAAAGAGATCTCCATGAACATCAAACGGCTGATCGAAATGGGTTCGTATCGAGGCCTCCGTCATCGCCGTGGCCTGCCGACCCGCGGACAGCGCACTCACACCAATTCGCGAACCCGCAAGGGACCTCGCCGCGGTACCGTCACCAACAAGAAGAAAGCAACGTCGAAGACTTAGACTATGGCCAAAGCACCAGCGAAATCCGCCAAGAAGAAAACCTTCAAGAAGAAGGAAAAGAAGTCCGTGCCCGTGGGCCTCGTCCACGTGCAGGCGACGTTCAACAACACAATCGTCACGTTCACCGACCCGATCGGAAACGTACTGGCCTGGTCCAGTTCCGGGTCTCTCGGATTTCGCGGTTCGCGCAAGGGAACGCCCTTTGCCGCCCAGCAGGCGTCCATGACCGCTGCCACTAAAGCGAAGGAATCCGGTCTCCGTGTAGTCGAAGTCCGGGTCAGCGGGCCGGGCGCTGGCCGCGAGTCGGCCGTCCGCGCTCTCGCCACCGCCGGAATTGAGGTAAGATCAATAAAGGACGTTACGCCGATCCCGCACAACGGCTGCAGGCCGCCCAAAAAGCGCCGCGTCTGATTCACAAACTTGACACTCGTTGTAACATTGAGTGTCCGATCATATTTGCTGAGCCGCGGCCGTGAGGAAGCGGTTTCCTAAGCAGGACGAAGGCCCACCAAACGGCCGTAAACTGCACCTGAAACAAAAAGGTTACCTGGAGGTAAGATTTGGCTCGTTATACTGGTCCCGTCTGCCGGCTTTGCCGCCGCGAGGGAATGAAACTGTTTCTCAAGGGAGAGCGCTGCCATACGGACAAGTGCGCCATCGAAAAGCGCAACTACGTCCCCGGCCAGCATGGCAAAGACCGCAAGGCGAAGAAAATCGTCGGCTACGGTCTCCAACTCCGCGAAAAGCAAAAAACAAAGCGCTACTACCGGCTGCTCGAAGGGCAGTTCCGGAACGTCTTCGAAAAGGCCGTCAAGGCCCCCGGCATCACCGGTGAAAACCTGCTCGGAATGCTCGAGAAGCGTCTGGATAACGTCGTTTATCGCATGGGACTCGGCACCAGCCGCGCGCAGTCGCGGCAACTCGTCCGTCATGGCCACTTTGCTGTGAACGGGCGCAAGGTCAATATCCCATCCTTCCAGGTCAGAGCAAATGATACCGTCGAGGTCCGCGATGGCAGTAAGGAGAATCCTACGATTCTCTCCGCCCGCGACGCCACGGCGCACCAACCCACACCGTCCTGGCTCGAGATCGACCGTGAGACCCTCAAAGGCCGCGTCCTCGCGCAACCGAAGCGCGAAGAGCTTGTTCAGATCCAGTTGAACGAGCAGTTGATCGTCGAGTTGTACTCCAAGTAAGCGGTAGCCCGCGTTACGAGAGAGAGGAGAATCTATGTTCAAAGGTTTCCAGAAACCCAAGCGATTAGTTGCGAACACCGAGACGCTCACTGAGCGATTCGGCCAGTTCACCGCTCAGCCGTTCGAGCGTGGATTTGGATCCACCGTCGGCAACAGCCTCCGCCGTGTACTGCTCAGTTCTATCGAAGGCGCCGCCATCACCGCCGTGCGCATCGAAGGAGTGGCGCACGAGTTCAGTCCAATTCCCGGAGTTGTAGAAGACGCGACCGATATCATCCTCAACCTGAAGCAGGTGCCGTTCAAGATGAGCGGAGAGGGTGTCCGCACCGCGCGCCTCATAATCGATGCGCCGGGTAACGTCACCAGCGGTCAGATCCAGACCGATCACGACGTCGAAGTGCTCGACCGCAACATGCACGTGGCCAGCGTCGGCGAAGGTGGCAAGCTCAACATCGAACTGCGGCTCAAGTCCGGCCGCGGCTACGTCAACGCCGACCGCAATTTCGATGAAGACCTGCCGCTCGGTTACATTCCGATCGACTCGGTCCATTCCCCGGTAAGAAAGGTGAATTACACGGTGGAAGCCGCTCGTCTAGGCCAGATGACCGACTACGACAAGCTGACCATCGAAGTCTGGACCAACGGCGCCATCTCACCGCAGGATGCCATCGGACAAGCGGCAAAGCTGCTCAAAGATCACATGAGCATCTTCATCAACTTCGAAGAAATTCCGGAGATGGTGGAAGAGCCGGCCGAACGCGCCGTCAGCCAGATGAACGAAGTGCTCAACCGCTCGGTGGAAGAGCTCGAACTCAGCGTCCGCTCCTACAATTGCCTCAAGAACGCCAATATCCAGACCATCGGCGACCTGGTGCAAAAGACCGAAGCGGAAATGCTGCGCACCAAGAACTTTGGGCGCAAGTCGCTCAACGAAATCAAAGAAATTCTCGGTAGCCTCGGGCTGAGCTTCGGTATGAAGTTCGATCCTCAGGGCCGCCTCATTATGCCTCCGCAGGGATCCTCGTCTTCTATCGATATGGATCTGATTGAAGAGGAAGAGCCAGAATCAGGAGAAATAGCCGAATGAGACATCGGGTAGCTGGATTCAAGCTCAAGCGTGACGCAGGATCGCGCAAAGCCCTGTTGAAAGGGCTCGTCACCAGCGTCATCGAGCACGAGCGCATCGTCACCACCGTTCCGAAAGCCAAAGCGATCAAGCCGCTGGTCGACAAGATGATTACGCTGGCCAAGCGGGACACGCTCCACGCCCGCCGCCAGGCAGCAGCGTTCCTGGAAACACCGGACGCAGTAAAGAAGCTATTCGACAAGCTGGGAACCCGGTTCGGCCAACGCAACGGCGGCTACACCCGTATCGTACGCCTTGGTTGGCGTAAGGGTGATGGTGCCGAACAGGCCATGCTCGAGCTCGTCGGCTCCGAACTCGTCAAGCGCGCGGCCGATCGTGCCAAGCGCCGCGAGGAACGTCTCAAAGCCCTCCGCGAGGGCCGCGAAGATGGCGAAGCGCCCGAAGGCCTCGACGAAAAGTAAGTACTGTTCAGCAGCAAAATTGCGGCCCCTGGCGAACTCATCCGCCAGGGGCCGTTTCCGTTTCCTCTACACGTAAATACTACCCAACCCGCACCGCGCTTCCCACTGAATCATAAGGGCTTCCACAACGGCACTCCATGTGCTCTATTCTCCCCAGTTGGCGTCGCAGTTACGCGCAAGGAGGTAACCATGTCAAATACAGCGGTTTTCGGAATTTATCGCGACCGGAAGCACACAGAGGAAGCAATAGAATCCCTGCGTCATTTCGGATTTCGCAACACCGACATCTCAGTTTTATTTCCCGAGAACCAGGGTTCCAAGGACTTCGCCCATGAAAAGAACACCAAAGCGCCGGAAGGCGCAACAGCCGGAGCAGGTTCCGGCGCCGTAATCGGTGGCGCACTCGGATGGTTGGCCGGCATCGGTGCACTGGCTATCCCCGGCGTTGGACCATTCATCGCCGCTGGTCCCATCATGGCGCTGCTAGCCGGCGTCGGCGTGGGAGGAACGCTCGGGTCCCTCGTCGGAGCCCTGATCGGCATGGGCATTCCCGAATACGAGGCGAAGCGTTATGAGGGCAGAATTCGCGATGGCGGCATCCTACTGTCTGTCCACTGCGACTCCTCGGATTGGGTCAAACGCGCAAAGGATATTCTCAGCGATACCGGAGCCGAGGACATCGCATCAGCGGGCGAAGCGGCCGCCGATTTCGCCGCCAGTGAAAAACCGGTTCCACGTCCAGTAGTTTAAAAGGAGCAACACAATGTCAATTCTTGCCTGGATTATCCTTGGTCTCCTCGCGGGATTTATTGGTAGCAAGATCGTCAATAAATCCGGCGAAGGCGTTATTCTCGACATCGTTCTCGGGATTGTCGGCGCCATCATCGGTGGTTACCTCTTCACTGCGTTCGGTGCAGCGGGAGTAACCGGCCTCAACATCTACAGCCTGTTCGTCGCGGTAATTGGATCAATTGTTTTCCTCGTGATCTACCACGCCCTCAGGCGGGCCTGAAGAAATCATCTAAGGAGTATTTATGAAAAAGCTCGCACTCGCCCTTCTCACGCTCGGCTGCGCCATCGGATTTGCCGACGACGCCAAGCGGGACATGAAGGATGCCGGCCAGGACATGAAAGACGCCGGCAAGTCCACCGCAAAAGCCACCAAGAATACAGGAAAGGCAGTCAAGAAGACTACAAAAAAGGCCGTGAACAAGACGGCCAACGCAACTGAAAAGGGCGCCGGGAAAGTAAAAGAGAAGACCAATCCTAATTAGTCAGACTCAGAAGTCTCCATGGGGGCAGGCAGATCAAACTCTGCGTGCCTCCATCGGACGGCGTCAAGAAAGCCGATTCCTTCACAATAGTTTTACACCCTGCATCGACACATCCATGGCGCCGCGCCGGTCTTACATGGCAGAAAGATATGGAGGACCAGCATGAAACACTTATTTTTTACGATAATTTATGCGGTCACCGGAATCGGCCTTGTCCAAGCCGCGGACCACACCTTTACCGGCGAGATCATGGACAGCCAGTGTGCTCAAATGGGCTCACATGACAACATGATGAAAGGGGAAGGCGCCAAGAACGCCAAGGAATGTACCCTTGCATGCGTAAAGAGCGGCGGTAAATTTGCACTCTACGATCCGGCGGCCAAGAAAGCCTATCAACTGGACAATCAAAAGAAGGCCCGGGACTACGCCGGCCAGAAAGTGACCGTCACCGGAAAATTCGATTCCGCGAGTGATTCCATACAGGTAACCAACATACAGCCCGGGTCGTAAGAACGCTGTCCGGCTGCGACCAGTGATCCCGGCTCACGTAATGGATATCTTTGCGGGAGTCAGCTTACCACCCGCTTCGGCATGGCGCCACTCACGCATCGTCGCAATCGCCTGCTCCATGGTTGTCGCGAACTGATCCGGTTGACACGTCCCGAAGCGGGTTTTCAGTTTCTCTGCATCTCCCGTCGAACTCCAGAAACCCGCTATCAGAACAACGCGAGGGAACCGCTGCCGAATTTGCAAACAAACGGTTCTCGCTGCCGCAAAGGCGAAAGGCGGCAACGCCGAAATCCACACAATATCGCCGGTATCCGGTTGTAAGCTGGCCAGGGAGTCCATCACTGTGGAAGTGAAAGGAAACGCGATTGTCTGATAACCTTCCCTCTCCAAGAGCTGCGCCAGGATGGACGCGCAGATCTCATCGGCTTGATCCTGCGCGGAAAGACAAAGCACCCGGCCGCCGGAAGCCCGCGGCACGACGCCGTTCGTTTGCTCCGCGAGTTCAACCACCAGCTCGGCGATGCTGAGGAAAAAGAACGATTCCCGCGTCTCTTCCAGGCGTCCCTTATGCCGCTCCTGTTCCACCAGGCCCAAAGCGGGAATCACCACCTGATCGTATAGCTGTACAAGGCTATGTTCCTTGAGAAACTCCTCCGCCACTGTCCGGGCCTCGTTCTGATCCATCGCCAGCAGCCGTTGATAGAAGTGCGCATGCGGCTCGAGAACCGGCTCGTCTCCGAGAAGGACATACAGGAACGACATCTGCGGGAAATAACGGCCCAGCACGATCACGCAAACGGACAGCGGAGTCGAAAGAATCAAGCCAGCCCATCCCCAGAGCACCGTCCAGAAAACCGTCGTGACAAGAAGGGCCAATGACGAGATCCCCGTATGAACGCCATATAGCCAAGGCTCGACGAAGTTCGTGATCACCAACTCGAGTAAGAAGAACAGCAGGAATACCAATAGCGGCGATGTCCAGTTGTTAAACACAGCCAGCGACAGCGCAAACGGCAAGGCGGCCGACGTCATGCTCCCCACATAGGGCACAAGGCGGAACAGCGCCGCTATCACGCCCCAAAGCGTCGCATTCGGCAAGCCGATCAGGTAGAGACCGAATCCGAACATCGCGCCGTAGAGAGCGTTCACCAGAAACTGCATGCCCAAATAGCGGCTGATCCGTTGTCCGGCGTCGTCAAGCGCCTGAGTCATGGTATTCAACCGCCCCGGCCCGGCCAGCCGTAGCAGCCGGTTCCGCAAATCTTCCCGCTTCAGCAGCATGAAAATCGTGAACACCACAACAACGCTCGTCATCCCTAGCGGCCGGATGAGTGGCACCAGCGCGTCGCGCAGACTCTCCAACGGGCTGCTCGGCGCAGCCACTATTTCTACGCGAGCCGGACCGGCAGCCACAGCAACTTTCCGCGTACCGCGCCCGCCCGGGCTCGCCGTCGTAGTGGAATTATCCGGTGTGGTGCTTGCAAGTTCTTTGGTGATCGCTTCTACGTTCTTAGTGGCCCGGCCAATCATCCCGCCGGCCGGCCCGTGGATCGCTGCGATTCTCTGGTGAATGTTGTCGCTATAGTTGGGAAGATCGTTAGCCACCTGCAAAAGCTGATTTCCTACCACCCATCCGATGCCTGCTAGGGCGATGGCGGAAACCAGCAGCACCGTGATCACTGAGATCAAGCGTCCCAGCCGCAGTTTCTCCAGCCAGATCACCGACGGCGTCAGCAGGAAATTCAGCGTCAGTGCCAGCGCGAACGGGATCATCACTTCGCGGGCCAGGTAGAGGGTCAATATCACTCCAGCCAGTACCACAATCGGCCACGGTCTGGAGCTACGGCGGGATTGAGTCATAAGTCTTGCCAAGTTATAGACCCATACGAAGATGATCCCATCGCAATTTTATGAATTAATACTTGACATGCGATTGACCCGGTACTACTATCCATTCGGGTATGCACCTTCTCAGGTAAATACCCTATTCCTGTAACGGAGGCTCAAATGACACAAAATGAATTTTCGCGTCGCAGTCTGATCGGAGGTGCCGCGGCACTCGCCGCCGCTCGCGCTATACCAGTTCGGGCCGATCGCGATGACGACAACTCACACAGCGCCCCCACGCTGGCGTATGTAGGCGCATACACGCCCAACAGCACCGGATTTTACCTCTTTCAGGTCAACCCTTCGGATGGAAAGCTCACTCAGCTAAAGATCTTTCCCACCACCACCAACCCTTCCTGGCTCACCTTCGATCCGCAGAAGAAGAACCTCTACGTCGTGAATGAGATTTCAAATTTCAACGGCGGAACTACCGGATCAGTGAGCGCCTACGCCATCGATAAACCTACCGGCAATCTCACGTTTCTCAACACCGTGAGCTCCGGAGGCGCCGGACCAGCCCACGCCAGCGTCGATAATTCCGGAAAATTCGTCTTCGTCGCCAATTACGGTGGCGGCAGCGTAGCGGTGCTCCCGATCCTCTCCGGCGGAGCGCTCGCCAATGCTTCCGACGTCAAGCTCGACATCAGCGCCTGCTCGCCCGCTTGTCCGGTAGGTCCCACGCACGCCGCCAAGGCCCCTCCCGGCAGTTTCGCCATCAGCGGTCATGACGCGCCCCACGCCCACATGATCCACTCCGATCCCACTGGCAATTTCGTCGTTGTCAACGATCTTGGACTCGATCTCACCATCATCTGGGCGTTCGACAAGGTGAACGGCAAGCTGTCCAGTCCGAAGACCTTCCCGTCATCAGCCGGCGCAGGCCCCCGCCACTTCGTTTTCCATCCCAACGGTCACTGGTTCTACTCGCTCAACGAAGAGGCGTCTACCCTTGCATTCTCCACCTATGATGGAAACGGAACGCTGACGCCGATAGCCGAAATTTCCACGCTGCCCCCAGGTTTCGCGGGCACCAACTTCACCTCCGAAATCGTGATCTCGCAGGACGGAAAGTTCATCTACACGGCAAACCGCCTCAATGACTCCATCGCCGTGTTCTCCGTCGGCGGCAACGGCGTCCCTGAGTTCCAGAGCACCACGCAAACACATGGAGATTATCCACGCAGTTTCGGCATCGAACCTAGCGGGAACTTCCTTTACAGTTGCAACCAGAGAAGCGATGCAATCACAGCGTTCCGTCTCAATGGCAACGGCTCGAAACTCACTTTCACCGGACAATACACTCCAGTGGGAAGTCCGGCGATCATCATTTTCCTTGGTTGATATTAGTTGACAATTAGAGACTCACATTATATACTCTAAGTAGGTTGATATTAACTTAGGAGAATTGCAATGGCTTTGGTTCAATATAAACCGTTCAACTACGAAGATGACTTACCAGCGGGCATCCGCCTCTTCCAGGATTCGGTCGCCCGGCTGTTTGACCCAACGGCACGCCCCTGGTCTCCCACCGTCGATATCCTCGAGAACGAAAATGACATTGTTCTCAAGGCAGACGTTCCCGGGATCGAGCTCAAGGACATCGACATCCAGTTGGAGAACGGGACGCTAACTATCAAAGGCGAGCGTAAGTTCGAGAACACTGAAAATGGAAAGGGATACCACCGCGTGGAACGAAGCTACGGCTCATTCGCCCGAACCTTCGCTCTGCCGGACTCGGTTGACCCTGAAAAAGTTAAGGCCGACTACAAAGGCGGCGTTCTCACCGTGACTCTCGCCAAGAAGGAAATGGCAAAACCGCGCAGCGTGAAAGTCGAGGTCAGCCACAACTAAGCGCCTTAGATCAGATTTTCAATGGGCCCGCTGTGCGCTTCGCGTGTGGCGGGCCCTTTTTTATCGAATGCAACAATGGAATTAGGAATCATATGAACGCGGTAAAAACAGCAGTCTTATTAGGATTATTGAGCGCGATTCTCTTGATCGGCGGAAGTGCCCTGGGAGGCCGGAACGGTCTCTACATCGGTTTGGGACTGGCGGTGGTGATGAATTTTGCCAGCTACTTCTTCTCCGACAAGATCGCACTCATGTCTTATTCCGCTCAACCGGTGGCGCCGGATCAGAATCCCGAGGTGTACGCCCGCGTCTCGCCGCTGGTTGGCAATATCACCCAGCGAATGGGTCTGCCGATGCCGAAACTGTGGCTGATTCCCGACGACTCGCCCAACGCCTTTGCCACCGGCCGCGACCCGGCCCATGCTTCCGTGGCGTTTACGTACGGAATACTGCGATTAATGAACGACAGCGAGCTCGAAGGCGTCGTGGCGCACGAATTGGGTCACGTACTCCATCGCGACATTCTCATCAGCTCCGTGGCCGCCACCCTTGCCGCGGCCATTACGATGATCGCCCGCATGTCGTTCTGGTTCGGCGGCTCCGGCCGTGACGACAGAGAAGATCGCGGAGGCGGCCTGTTCATGCTGATTGTGGCCCCCATCGCTGCCGCGCTAATCCAGATGGCAGTCTCCCGTACGCGCGAGTACTCCGCCGATGAGGCGTCGGCCAAGTACACCGGGAATCCGAACGCGCTGATCTCGGCGCTGAGCAAACTGGAACGCGGGTCCCAACAGATTCCGATGGACGCCACGCCCGCCACTGCGCACATGTTCATCATCAAACCCTTCAGCGCGAATGCATTATTCCGCCTCTTCTCCACGCATCCAAGCACAGCCGACCGCATAGCGCGGCTGCAAACCATGGGCATGGGCAGCATTCGTTGACAGTCGTCCGTGTCAGCCGGAAGGGAGCCGATCACGTGGCTTCCGGTCACCCTTGGATCTTCTCCAGCGATGTAATCGACCGGGGCGCAGCCCAACCCGGAGACGCCGTCGAAGTAGCCGATCACAAAGGCAGGAAAATCGGTACCGCCCACTATAGCTCCACCTCGCAGATCACTCTGAGGATGTTATCGGCGCGGTCCGGGCCCATTGATCGAGCCTTCTTCCGAAAACGTCTCGAAGACGCGGAGGCGTTCCGAAAACGGTTCGTCGTCGGCACAGATGCATATCGCCTGGTACACGGAGAAGCCGATTTCTTACCCGGCCTGGTGGTTGATCGCTACGCCGAATACCTAACCATCCAAACTCTCGACCAAGGCATGGATGCAGCAAAGCCAGACGTCCTAGCCTGCCTCGAGGACTTACTGCATCCCAAAGGAATAGTCGCACGGAACGACGTAGCAGTCCGTAAACTCGAGTCGCTGCCGCAAGAAATAACAATCCTCTCCGGCCAAATCCCCGAAAAGGTACCCATCTCCATGAACGGACTGCGATGGGAAGCCAATCTCCTCGAAGGTCAAAAGACCGGAGTATTTCTCGACCAACGTGAAAATTACGCAGCTGCAGCCAAATACGCATCCGGCCGGGGCCTCGACTGTTTCACCTGCACCGGAGGCTTCGCGCTCCATCTGGCGGCACGCTGCGAAACGGTAGAAGCAGTGGACAGTTCCGCCAAAGCGCTCGCGTCCGCCGAAACAAACGCAAAGTTAAACAACATCGCGAACGTCACATTCCGGGAAGCCGACGTCTTCGATCTGTTAGCCGGGCACGACGCGGCGCATCGCCGTTACGACATCATCGTCCTCGATCCCCCAGCCTTCGCGAAATCCCGCAACGCGCTACAGGACGCAGCCCGAGGCTACAAGGAAATCAATCTGCGCGCCCTACGGATTCTAAAACCCGGAGGAATTCTAGTCACCTGTTCCTGCTCCCACCACTTCAGCGAAGCGCTCCTGCTCGAAACCCTGGCCGAAGCTGCACTGGACGCCGGCCGTACGCTCCGAGTGCTGGAGCGCCGCACACAAGCACAGGATCACCCCATCCTCCTAACGGTCCCGGAAACCCACTACCTGAAATGTGTAATCGCAGAAGTACGGTAAAAAAGGGATAAACTTGATTAAAGTCAAATGCCCGTTTCCATCGGAGGCAGACTCGGCCCGTACGAAATTCTTGTCACCCATCGGCTCCGGCGGCATGGGCGAAGTCTGGCTGGCGAGGGATACGCGCCTCAACCGAACCGTCGCGCTGAAAGTATCCAAGGTCGAGTTCAGCGAGTGCTTCGAGCGCGACGCACACGCCGTCGCCGCGCTAAACCATCCGAATATTTGCCAGCTCTACGACGTGGGACCGAACTACCTCGTCATGGAGTTCGTCGAAGGAGAAACACTCAAGGGACCGTTGCCCTTGCCCCGAGCCATCGAGTACGCAGCGCAAATTCTAGACGCCCTCGATGCCGCGCACAAAAAAGGAATCATCCATCGCGATCTAAAACCCGCCAATATTCTGGTTACTCGCCCGCAAAGGGCCGGTCGCGGTCCTCAACGTTCGCAAGCAAACGCGTCGTACGAGTCCGCGACCCCAGGCTCCGTTTTGCGGGCGTTTACTTAGGAGCGTCGGACGACCCGAACGGGTCGTCGCTGAAGACAAAAACATGCGGGAATTGCTCGCTGAAAAGAGAGGACTTAGTCGCATGTTTCTGAAGAGCACGGCATCAAACTGCTCGACTTCGGCCTCGCCAAACAACAGCCCGCGCTCAAGGAAAACGGCGCCACAAGACGACGCCTTGGCGTAAATAGAACGGCCTGTCGGACGCACGCTTCGAGATCACCACCGACTGTCGGCGTTTCTTTATTCCCACCGCCGGCCCTGAAGGCAATCCGCGTCTCCAACGGTTGTCCTGAATTGGATAACAGGACTCAAGCCGTAAGCCTGATGTTGTCGTCAAATCCTCACCAATTAGCAATCAGTCTGAAATCAGCGCAAGCTAGACTCCCTACTGATGCGCCATTCATTATTCGCCGCCACTCTCCTTTTAGCATCAATAATCCCACTCAACGCCCAAGATCGCGCCGCGATCAGTGGTACCATTTTGGATCCCTCAGGTTCAGTGGTTGAGAACGCGAAGGTCGAAATGAGTTCGCCCGCCACAGGTCTCCATCGCGAAACGGTCACCGGCCCGACCGGCATTTACGGATTCGCCTCGCTCCCAGTCGGCGCCTACACCATTTCCATATCGAAGGATGGTTTCAAACCATTCAAAATCCAACACCTAGACCTGCTCTATGGGCAGATTCGGACCGTCGATGCCACCTTGCAAGTCGGCGCGACATCCGAGTCCGTACAAATCACCGCGTCCGCCGAATCCGTGAACCGGAGCAACGCCGAAATCGATGGGGTGATCGAATCGCCGCAAATCCGCGAGATCCCGCTCAACGGCCGCAACTGGGCCACTCTCATGACCCTCGCTCCCGGCGCAATCAACACCGGAGCGGGCGGTCAACGCGACATCCGATTCACCGGCCATTCCCTCGACGACAGCAATTTCACCTTCGACGGCATCGACATCAGCGGCGTCCAGGAGCAGACCCAGAAGGCCGAAACGCGCCTTAGCATCTCGCTCGATTCCATCGCCGAGTTCCGCGTTAGCACCAGCGTCTATACAGCTGAGACCGGCTCCGCTGGCGGAGCTCAAATCAACGTCGTATCGAAGACCGGCACCAACCAGTTCCACGGCAGTCTCTTCGAATACCTCCGCAACGACAAGCTCGACGCACGTTCGCCCTTCGATGGCTCGCAAATCCCGCCCTTCCGTCTGAATCAATTCGGAGCCCAACTAGGCGGAGCCGTCATCAAGAACAAAGCCTTCTTCTTTGTGAACTACGAGGGTCTCCGCCAGGAGCTCGGCCAGACGCTCATCGGCTTCGTTCCCAGCGCGGCCTTTCGCACCCAGGTCCTAAGCGCCTCACCGGTCCTCAAGCCCATTATCCAGGCCTATCCAACCGGCCAAATCCCCATCGACGCCAACACCGATCAGATCACGATACAAGGGCACAACAGCGTCCGCGAAGACTCCGGCACTTTCCGCTTCGACTACCGCTTCTCCGATCAGTCAACGGCCTTCGTGCGCTACAACATCGACAACGCCTACATCGATAACCCGAACGACGCCCTCGGATCGCACAACGTAATCCCGGTCATTCCGCAGAACCTGGTGATGCAGTTCCAGCACATCTTTTCGCCAACCATCGTCAATGAAACGAAGTTCGGACTCAACCGCGTTAACTATCACAACTGGAATTACGGAACGTCGCCCATCAGCGTATCGACGCAAAATTTCGATTCCTTGAGCGACAACACGCTTGATGAAGAGATTGGCACCACCTTCTCGTACATCGATAATCTGACCGTGGTCCGAGGCCGCCACACATTCAAGGTTGGTACGGAGATCCGGCGCATCCGGCTAAACAATTCCGGCAATGCCGTGCGTGATTCCTCCATCGACTACGCATCACTAAACGACTTCATCAACAACACGGCCGACAGCGCATCCGTACTCGAAGGCGAAGGCATTCGCGGCAACCGCCGAACCTTCCTCATGGGATACGGGCAGGATGAATTCAAGGTCACCCCGAACCTCACCTTAAACATCGGCTTGCGATATGAATACTACACGGTCGCCCACGAGATCCTCGATCGCGCGGCGGTCGTCGACATCCAGGGTTGCGGCGGCTTCTGTCCGAAGGGCACTCCGTTTTACGATCCCAACCGCAACGACTGGGGCCCGCGCATCGGTGTCGCCTGGGCGCCTTCCGCCCTCGGTGGAAAGACCGTTATCCGCAGCGGCTACGGAATCTACTACGGAGCCAATCAGAACGACGATTTTAGCGATCCGCTCGAGAGCGCCGTTCCCCGCTACGGTTTCACATCGTCCGATTTCGCAAGTCTTTCCTACCCACTCGACCCCTTCATCACGCCACAGAGCGCACTCTACACCCCGAAAGCAATCGACCGCCACCGCAAGGATCTTTACTACGAAAACTGGAATATTATCGTCCAGCAGCAGTTGCCTGGAAATTTCCTCCTCCAGACCGGTTACGTCGGAGGCGTCGGCCATCACCTCTTCGACAGGTATCAAATCAATCTGATTAACCCGCTCACCGGTAAACGCCCGCTCGCGCAGTTCTCCCAGTTTGGATTCAAGGGCAACGATGCGAACAACACATTCAGCGCCTGGCAGACCTCACTTACCCGCCGTTTCACCGGAGGATTCCTCTGGCAGACACAATACATGTGGTCCCATGGAATCACCGACGCGTCTATTGGAGCCGGTGAGAGCGTCACCATCCAGAACATGTCCTGCCGCGCGTGTGATCGAAGTGACTCTCCGTACGATATCCGCCACACTATGACCTCAAACGCAATTTACGAGTTGCCGTTCGGTGCCGGAAAGCGCTTCTTGAACGACAGGGACGTCGCATCACGAGTTCTCGGCGGCTGGGAACTTTCCGGCATTGCCACCGCCAGCACAGGCCGCCCTGTCAACATCACCATCAAACGGAGCGCCAGCCAGTTGCTCGACGGCAACACGTCAAGTCAACGTCCCAATCTTGTTCCTGGAGTCTCGATCTATGCAGCGAATCAGACGATCGATAACTGGTTTAACCCCGCCGCCTTCATGCTTCCCGCTAAAGGTACTTGGGGTAACCTGGGCCGCAATATAGCCAGAGGACCCGGCTATTACGAATTCGACACAGCGCTGCAAAAGAAGTTTGCCCTCACGGAGCGTTTCAACCTGAGCTTTCGTGCCGAGGCCTTCAACCTGTTCAACCATCCTGTATACGCGAGCCCTTCGGGCAACATCTCCTCGTCGAATTTTGGCAGGATCACGTCACTCCTGAACTCAGGCGCAGTGGGGACCGGAACACCCCGTCGCCTCCAATTCACTCTAAGGTTGAACTTTTAAATAAATATGAAAAGACTAGGAACGTTACTGCTCGCGGCCACTATCGCCCAAGCCGCAACGGATTATAAGATTCAGAAAAAGTTCCTCATCCCTGGAACGGAGAGTTGGGATTACATCACCGTCGACCCCGTCGCACGGAGGCTCTACGTGTCGCATGCAACGCGAGTCGAGGTTCTCGACGCGGACACTGGGAAGGCTGTAGGCGTCATCCCGGATACTCCCGGAGTCCATGGAATCGCCATCGCCGGCCCATTCCAACACGGCTTCACCAGCAATGGGAAAGAAAACACGGTGTCCATGTTCGATCCCGCTTCTCTAAAGCTGATCAAAAAAACTAAAGTTGGCGAAGGGCCGGACGGAATCTATTTCGACGCTGGCTCGCAGCGCGTCTTCACATGCAACCACGGCACAGCCGACATCACCGCCATCGATGCGGCCTCCGGTCAAGTTGCCGGCACAATCAAAGTCGACGGCGGTGGCGAGCAAATGATCACTGGCCGCGACGGACTCCTCTACGTCAACATCGAAGACACAAACGAAGTCGTGGGCTTTGATCCCAAGACTCTGATGATCCGGCAGCGCTTCTCCATCGGAACGGCGAAAACGCCCACCGGCTTGGCCTATGACGCCGAAAACAACAGGTTGTTCATAGCCTGCCGAAGCAAATCGCTCGTAGTAATGGACGCAGCGCACGGTAAAATTCTCGCGACGCTCCCCATCGGCACCGGCGTCGATGCTGTCTACTTCGATCCCGTGGACCGTCTCGTGTTCGCCTCGAACGGCGACGGAACGCTCAACGTCTTCCACCAGAAATCCGACGGCGAATACGAAGATCTAGGCGCCATCACCACCCAGCCAGGCGCGAAGACAATGACCTTCGATCCGCAAACCAGGAACATTTTCCTGCCCGCCGCCGAATTCAATATGGTCCCGGCATCTGACGCGTCGAAGAAGCCGGTGCGAAAAATAAAAGAGGGCACTTTCGGAGTATTGGTCGTCGGCAAGTCACCGTCGCAGGCTTTGCTCGCACAACCTTTCACCGCGGCCACACTTCCCACAAATCAGCTACTCAGTAAACCCGGTCCATCATTCGCCTTCGAAGACAATCAACTACCCAGCCCAGTGACGGTGATTGCGTATGGAGACCAGCGCTTCACCGATCCTGCCAACATCAAAGCGAAGAATCCGAGAGCTCGACAGCGGCTGGTAAACCAGATTGCCGCCGAGCGCCCCGCCGCCATTGTCTTGAACGGCGACGTCCCGCTCTCCGGCGACGTTACCAACGACTACGCGGTCTTCCAGTCGGAGAGCAAGCCATGGCGCGACGGTCAGTTACATGTCTTTCCAGCGCTCGGAAATCACGAGTTCCACGGCGACCCGCAAGAAGCCCTGGAGCATTGGTGGAACGCCTTTCCGGAGATGCGGAACCGGCGCTGGTATTCGGCGCAGCTAGGCTCGCGAGTTTACATTCTGGCCCTCGACAGCGACACATCCCTGTTGCCGGGAAGCGATCAGGCCCGCTGGATCGAAAAGCAGATTGTCGAGCTGCCGTCCACCATCGATTTTGTCATCGTGACCATGCACCATCCGCCGGTAGCGGATGTCCAGAAACATCTCGAGCTCGATCACAATCCGAGACCCAACGAGATCGCACTGCGCGACTACCTCTCGAAAGCGGCGCAAACATCCCACGCCCGATTTCTTGTCAGCGCGGGGCACATACACAACTACGAGCGCAATCTGTACGAGGGAGTGGTGTACCTGGTCGCGGGCGGAGGCGGAGCCAAACCCGTATTCGTCGAACGTACGCCCGAGGATTTATACCAAAGCGTCCTGTTCCCGAACTATCACTACGTGAAATTGACAATCGCCAACGGCAAGCTGCACGGTGAAATGTACAGGATTTCCAATCCCGAAGCAAAAGATCTCACCTTCGAGCTGAAAGACAGTTTCGACATCGAAGCGAAACCCCGATAGAACGATCACAAATTCACGATTGCAAAAGCCGTCTCATCGCAGTGGTCCGAGCGGCCGACAACGGAGTCAGGCCCTTACTGCCCAACGAGTGCAAGTCGGCGCCCCTCGCCAGAAGCAGCGTGGCCACACCGGTCTGATCACAATTGACCGCTCGCCGCAGAGGAGTCTCGCCAAGACTGTCCCGCGCTTCAATGTTCGCGCCGCACTCCAACAACGCCTCGGCGACCTCCACGTTGCCTCGCCGGGCCGCCATGTGCAACGCCGTGCAGTGCTTCGCGCCGTCGCACGCGTCCACGTTCGCGCCCGCATGAACCAATGTACGCACCACGTTTCCACCACCCTCCTTGTGCTCATTGGCCACGCAATATAGAGGCGTGTGACCGCCGCCATCCATCACGTCAGGCGCAGCGCCAAGCTGCAGAAGCAACTCCACCATGGCTACGCTGCCAGCGGCGGCTGCGGAATGCAGCAGAGTACGGTTGCTATAGCGTTCCTCCGCGAGCGCCGGATCAGCCAGGAGTTGGCTCCGCACATAGTCGAGCATGGTGCTGTCGCCACTGCCAACCATCGCCGCCAGTAAGGCCACAAAAACCCCGTGCGTGGCCTCGAAGTAGGTCTGTAACGTGGAACTCCCGGCCAATGCGATGGTACGATCCGCATCGCCGCGGTGAACGGCAGTTACCGCCTCGTCGAGCGTACGTTGAGCACTCCATCGCTGGCATAGTTCGTCATGAATCCTGGAAGGCTCGACTCGATCCTCTGCCACCGCAGGAGCCTGCCCGGCATTGACAACGTATGCGGACGCTCGCTCAAAAAGACCGCGCAACGCACCGCGCGCAGGCTCTTCGATATCTACATCCTCGAGAGTCTGGATCATATTCTTCATCCACGCATCCCTCTCCCTTTGCCCGATCTTGAAGCGGAGATGCGATTCGTGAAGACTCAACCACCACCGGCGCTGCGCGTCCTCCGCCGGGCCTCCCAGGAACTGAGCCAGAAACGCGGCCAACTCTTCAATCGCGCACTTGTGAGTTTTTCCGGGAAAAAGCGGGCGCAGGACTGAATCCCGGCCTACGCGGCCATAAAATGCCGTCGAAAGTTTGCGGCATGTCACCGCACCGCCAATGGCCTGATACAGGTCGAAGCCGTCCATGAGATCTGCGCACGGGAACTACTATTTGCCGGAACCTGGAAGATCTTCCCAGTCGATAACCAGCATCGATATGGTCCGATCGTCGCTCCGGATCAGCAACCGCTTCCAATCATTCTGCGGTCCGGGCGACTCCACCACTGTAACGCCGCGCGAGCGCTTCGGGTCGAAGGTATATGTCGTCAGATTCCAGCCGTTGCCTGGGCTTGGGGCTTCAACCGCGTTCGGCCGTGATCCGTTTGTGTAAACGATAATTCCCGAATCGCCTAGATCGGCCGAATACACCTGCACTCGAGCAGGCCTTTGCGGAAACGGGCCACTTATGGCGCCGGCGCTCGGCCGCCGGCCTTCGATCAGTAGCATGCCTCCCTTCGGGAGCCGTCCAGTCCAAATAGCACGCCCGGAAGCCGGCTTAGTGGCGGCCTTCTGCCGCGGCGGCGGGCTTACAACGGCCGGGGCAAGGGGCGGCAAGTGCGCCGGTAGAGGCAACGCAGGCGCGTTCAACTGCGAAGATGGTGTGATATCGGGTGGCTTCAACACAGCCAGATTTTGACTCGGATTGCCCGAACCCCGGCCGTCACGATATTGAGTAGTTTGCGCGGGAGGGAGCACGAGCGCACGCGGCCTCGCGGGCAGCACCGATCGGGAACGCTCGTTTTCAGGTCGGACACGGCTCAGCTCAGTATTCACCCGTTGCAATTCCGCCCTCATTCGCAATAGCTCAGCATCCGGTTCCTCGCGCTTTGCTTCCACCACCGGAGCCGGCGGAGGCGCAGGTTCCGGTCCAATGAAACGCGTGATTTCCTCCATCATCCGGCCCTCGCGCAACTGAACACGCATTCGAACCTGAACATCTCCGGAACGTCGAACATACGTGATGGTCCCGCGCTTCAGAGATTCATTATCGAGAGGAACAGTCGCAGTTCCACGGTCCCCATCAATGATCGCGATTTCAGCCAATCGCGCCTGCGCCAATGACTGCGAGTCCCGGTTCCACGCGATCGTGAGCTGGTCTCCGGATTCACTGACGTGGAGTTGCACAGGAGCGGGCTCCGGTCCAGGGGACGGGCGGGTTAAAGCGAACGTGATCGCCCCGGCCGCGGCGAGTAGGAGAGCCACGGCAACTGCTGCTGCTCTGCGGCGGCGAGGCGCGTGGACAGGAATAGCCGCTTGGACAGGAACAGCCGCTTGTACAGGATTGGGATTACGGTCTATAAAAACAGTCGGCGATGCCGGCTTAGCTTCCGGACATGACAGCTCCAGCGCGCGGACTTCGACCGGAGGACCCGGATTCGGTGACACAACGCCTTCGCCCTTGTCCGGGATCTCCGAGGCGCCGGGCAAAGGGGCTTGGAGCGAAAGCCGGCAATACGGAATATCTCCGCGCACCTGAAGCTCTGCGTCACGAGCAAATATGCCCACCTGCGCCGGCTCAAATTTGAAAGGCTTGATCACCAAAGCGATCTGATTCGGATTCGGAAAGAACCGCTCATGAACGGCGATGTCCTCCGCTGAGAGAAAGACATCGGACCTGGTGTGGGAGTGATACCAACCGACGGGTTGCAAACCCGCTAATTCAGGGTCCGAAGCCGACTCGTCAATAAGGCGTTTGAGATTGACTTCATCCTGACTCGACAGAAGAAATGATGGTCCAGTCAGGTACTCGATTGGAAGCGGCTTGTGCGCACGGATCGATACTTCGCCTGAGTCAGCCGTGCCAAACAGTACACCCCCGATTTCCACGCCCCCGCGCGGAATGGAAATGAAGCTCGCCAGCGCCTTCGCACGAATTTCCTGGAAAACGGCATAGCTATACCGGATGGTTCTGATGTGGGGCGAAGCGATGCAACCTTCGACCCGGCTGTCATTCTGCCAATCAGACCCGCTGTACTCGCTGATGCCTATACTCGCCATCTATGCGGCCTTGATCACTAATGTCAGAGACTCTGCACAAAGTGGGGCTGTTCACGAAATGTTTCACGCAACCAGTGCGTCAGACCCTTCTAGATCGTACAACTAAGCAGTTTACCTTATACTGAGCCAAAGGATATGGTACTAGGGATGGAAAGAGTTGTGTTCCTGTCTGTTTTTTTGCTGCTGCAACCGGCGTTTGCCTTCGCGCCGCAATCTGAGGCGCCTTCGTCTGCCATCAGCATTCAAGTCATCGAGGGCGAGGGAGCCATTAACAACGTCAAGCGCGGAACCGCTTTCGAGCCAGTTATCGAAGTGCGGAATGCAAAAGGCGAACCCGTGGCGGGAGCGTCAGTCACGTTCACGCTGCCTGCGATCGGACCAAGCGGCGTTTTTCCGGATGGAACCACTACCCTGGTAACCCGCACCGAGGAGAACGGCCGCGCGGAGGCCCGCGGGATGCGCCCAAATAGCATCATAGGCCAATTCGAGATCCGCGTGACGGCTACCGCCGGAAAGGAATCAACCACCGCCACATTCACGCAGACCAATGCCGCGCCGGCGGCCGAGCGCAGTTCGGGACGAAAATGGCTCATTCTGATTGGCGTCGTCGGAGGTGCCGCGGCCGCGGGTCTCGTCGCCGCGCACGGAGGCGGCAGCTCAGGAGCGCCGTCCAGTTCGACCGCAGCCACTCCGCCCGCGGGAAGCGTGACCCCCGGCGCTCCAGGTTTCGGACCTCCGAGATAACCATGAAGAACAATAGCAAGCGTTGTTCTCTGATCCTCGCTTTGGCGTTGGTGTGTTTCTATGCGCGGGTCCAAGCCGCGGGACAGGACGGCAGCAACTCGGATTCAACCGGTCCGTCGTTCGTCCGCCCTCTCATCGGTTATGTGTTCGACGCCGGCGCGGGTCAAATCAGGACCATTGCCGGCACGCCCGGCGCGGCCCGAGTTGCTGAAGCCGTGACACTCGACACCGCGGTTCAACAAGTCCTGATTCGACCAGCGGGCTCATACGCTGTGGCGAGCGTACCCGCCGGTACCACTCTGATGCTTATTCGCGGACTTGATTCGCAGGCCGCCTCCACACCGATTACAGGCTCGATTGCAAATTTCAAATCAGGCGCGTTCAGCCCCTCCGGCGCGTCCGCCATCCTCTACGGTTCAGAATGCGCCTGCGTTCAAATAATCAGCGGATTCCCGGATTCCCCCAGCATTAGCCGCACCATCGATGCAGCAGGCCTGCCAGGCGACGTAGCGGCTCTCGCCGTGAACGACACTTCCTCACTCGCCGCGGTCGCCGTTTCCGGTTCCAAGGATGGATCATCCAGCGGCCAGGTTTTAGTCTTCAATCTCAATACGACAGATCCGCCCAATTCAATTTCGGCATCCGCGCCGGCGGCCATTGCATTCTCACCATCGGGAAAAGATCTGGCGATCGTTGACGCCGGCAACCAGTCGTTACTGGTTGTCAGTGACGTTGCCGGAGGTGGCGCGATTCTCAATGTCCTTGGTCAAGCGGACGGCCTCACCACACCGGGCGCAGTCGCGTTCGCAAGCGGCAATCTCTTGCTGACTGGAGATAGTGCCGGCCAAACCTACCTGACCGATTTGCAGACGAATCAAACAACGTCCGTTTCCTGCTACTGCAAGCCATCCATTGTGGAGCCGACGGCATTGAAGTCAACCTATCGCCTGACCGGAATAGACACGGGCGCCGTGTGGATACTGACCATCGGCGACACTGACGCGCACGCATTGTTCGTACCCGTCGACGCCAATAGCGGCGGTGTCACGCAGGCCGGGAGCACGCCGTGAACACTCGACGATCGTCGTTAGCCTTAGCTCTCTTACTCATCATGCGTGTTGCCGGGGCGGCGCCAAGCATTACTACGAGTTCACTCCCATCGGGAACCGTCGGCGTCACCTATCCACAACAGAATTTGTCGGCCAACGGCGGGCTTCCTCCCTATACCTGGTCGATCTCGGCGGGTGCCCTTCCGGATGGGCTGGCGTTGTCGGGCGGCGGAGCGATTACCGGCACGCCAACCAAAGTCAAAAACTACAGTTTTACAGTTAAGGTCTCTGATTTGCTAACCCTGTCGGATACCCAGGCATTCCAGGTCGCGATCAATCCTGCCACACCGCCAACCATCAGCACAATTTCACTGGCGCCCGCGACCGCTGGCACAGCCTATCAACAACAGACTTTCTCTGCCACAGGAGGTACTCTTCCCTTTACGTGGTCAATCTCGGCGGGTTCGCTGCCAGCCGGTTTGACACTGGCGCCCAACGGCACGTTATCCGGCACCCCCACGGCCGTCGGCACGTCCAATTTCACGGTCAAAGTGACCGATGCCGCGAGCCAGTCGGATACCAAGGCATTTCAGATCGTCGTCAGTCCGGCTCCCACGCCGCTATCCATCACCACAAGTTCGCTCCCGGCCGGAGAGGTCGGCGCGGTCTATCCGCAACAGACTCTATCGGCGACCGGAGGCGCTCCCCCGTATACCTGGGCCATTACGACAGGCTCGCTGCCGGCCGGTTTGACTCTGGCCGCCAATGGCGCGATTGCCGGGACCCCGACCGCAGCCGGGACATCGAATTTCACAGTCACCGTGACAGACGCCCCGGGCCAGCCGGCTACCAAGGCACTTCAGATCGTCATCAATCCTCCTCCAACCGTCAGCACCAGTTCGCTCCCGGCCGGAGAGGTCGGCGCGGCCTATCCGCAACAGACTCTATCCGCGATCGGAGGTGCGCCTCCCTATACCTGGGCCATCACGGCGGGCTCGCTTCCGGCCGGTTTGACTCTGGCCGCCACTGGCGTGATTACCGGGACGCCAACTGCCGCCGGAACGTCGAACTTCACCGTTACTGTAACCGATGCCGCGCACCAGTCGGCCACCAAGGCACTTCAGATCGTCATCAATCCTCCTCCAACCATCAGCACTACTTCGCTTCCTTCTGGGACCGCTGGCACAATCTATACGCAACAGAATTTGGCGGCCACCGGAGGTGTTCCTCCGTATACGTGGACAGTCTCGGCCGGTTCTCTGCCAAGTGGTCTGTCGTTAGCGAGCACCGGAGCCATTACCGGCACACCAACCGCAGCCGGTACGTCCAATTTCACCGTCAAGGTGACCGACTCCGCGAACCTCTCGGATACGAAGGCACTTCAGATCGTCATCACCGCTCCTCTAACCGTCACCACCAGCTCACTACCGTCCGGGACCGTTGGGGCAGCCTATACGCAACAGACTTTGTCCGCGTCCGGCGGTACTTCTCCGTATACCTGGTCAGTCTCGGCGGGCTCTCTGCCGGCCGGCCTCGCGTTAGCAGCCAGCGGCGCGATCACCGGCACGCCAACCGCGGCGGGAACATCCAGTTTTACAGTCAAAGTCACTGATGCCGCGAATCAGTCGAATACAAAAGCACTCCAGATCGTTGTCAATCCGGCTCCCACGCCCCCAACGATAAGCACAACTTCGCTCCCGCCCGGAACGGTCGGCGTAAGCTATCCGGCACAGACATTAGCAGCAACCGGAGGTACTCCCCCCTACACGTGGTCGCTTTCCGCAGGCTCGCTGCCAACCGGTTTGGCTCTGGCGGCCAGTGGAGCCATTACAGGCACGCCGAGCGCAGCCGGTACGTTCAACTTCACGGTGAAAGTCACGGATTCAGCCAGCCTGTCGGCTGTTCAACCGCTACAGATTGTCGTCAGTCCCGCAGTGTCGCCACTGGTCATCACCACCGATTCTCTTCCCTCCGGAACCGCTGGCACCGCCTATCCGCAACAGACTCTCTCCGCAACCGGAGGCACTGCTCCGTATCAATGGTCGGTCTCGGCCGGTTCGGTTCCGCCAGGTTTGACACTGGCAGGCAACGGGACATTTGGTGGAACGCCGAGCACCGCAGGCACCTACAATTTCACAATTCAAGTCACCGACGCAGCAAATCAGACGAATACCAAGGCATTTCAGATCGTCATCAATCCCGCTTCCACGCCGCCAACAATAAATACCGGTTCGCTCCCGTCCGGAACGGCTGGAACCGCTTATCCACTACAGAGTTTGTCAGCGTCCGGCGGAACTCCGCCGTATACCTGGTCAGTCTCAGCCGGTTCGCTGCCCACCGGTTTAACACTCGCAGGCACTGGAACCATCACCGGCACGCCAACCACGGCAGGAACCTTCAGTTTCACGGCGAAGGTCACTGATGCAGGAAACCTCTCCAGCACAAAAGCGCTCCAGATCGTCATCAATCCGGGAACCGCGCCCCCGGCCATCAGCACAACTTCGCTCCCGTCCGGAACAGTTGGAGCGAGCTACCCGCAACAAACCTTATCCGCGACCGGAGGAACTCCTCCTTACACCTGGTCGATCTCGGCAGGCCTGCTCCCCTCCGGTTTGACTCTGGCCGCCAATGGCACGCTCACCGGCACACCCACGACAGCCGGAACATCGAATATCACGGTGAAGGTCGTCGATTCGGCAAATCAATCAGCGTTTCAAGCTCTCCAGATCGTGATTAACCCCGCACCAGCGCCTCCCGCCATCACCAGTGACTCATTGCCGCGCGGAATTGTGGGTGTGGCGTTCAGCTTCACCCTTGCCGCATCAGGCGGCCAGGGACTCTACACCTGGTCACTGGTGACCGGGGCCTTACCAGGCGGAGTGACGCTCGATGGAACCACCGGACAGATCAGAGGTACACCCACGGCCGCCGGCACATTCACCTTCACCGTACGAGTGACCGACGGGCGCGGTGGAACGGGCGACAAAGCGCTGACCATCGTGGTCTCACCGGCGATTTCAATTTCTGCATGCCCCGCTGCCAACGGACAAACAGGCATCAATTACTCATCGAATCTTGTGGGTTCCGGCGGCACGCCGCCCTATACGTGGTCCGCGACCGGCCAAGTTCCTCCAGGATTAGCGTTGAACAGCTCTACAGGCACACTCAGCGGCACGCCGATCGTACCTGGAACATTCGTGCTCACTCTTCAAATTGCCGACACCGCAAATCAAAACGCTACTCGCTCTTGTACCGTTGCGATCGCGTCCCCGTTGGGAATTACCACACAGACTCTCCCGGACGCGACCACCCGCGCAGTCTACAATCAAACCGTCGCCGTGACCGGAGGCACACAGCCATACCAGTGGGCAACGTCAGGCGGATCGCTGCCTCCCGGTTTAGTGCTCGATAGCAGGAGTGGAAATATCGCAGGAACCCCCACTCAACCCGGCGGCTTCACCTTCACGATCACGGTGACTGATTCGGCAGGTGGGCAAGCCCAGCGGGCTTACACCATCAACGTCTCGGCAGGTCTCACTATTCCGGCATGTCCGTTCCCCACAGCGAGTGTCGGGCAATCGTACACCTCTACGCTGGCAGTAATTGGCGGGCAAAGTCCGTATACATGGTCGCTGACCACGGGTTCTCTGCCCGCGGGATTAGCGCTCGGAGCACAGTCGGGCACCGTTGCGGGTTCTCCCACCGCGGCCGGTTCGTCCTCATTCACGATCCAAGCGGCCGAAGCCGGCGGCGGCACAACGTCCAGGGCATGCAGTATCGCCGTCGCTCCGCAGCTCACTATCACATCGACCTCGGTTTCAGACGGAAGCATCGGCTCGCCCTATACCGAGAGCATCGCCGCCACAGGGGGCACGCCGCCCTACACCTGGACCGTCAGCGGCGGAGCCCTGCCGCCCGGACTGACGTTGAACGCAGCTACCGGCGCGATTTCCGGCCTGCCCTCTCAAGCAGGCTCCACGTCGTTCACCATTCACGTCGTCGACGCAGCCGGAGTGGCCACCGAGAAGAACTTCACGTTGCAGATTGGCTCGGGTTTCGCGATCACGGCCTGTCCGGCGCCGTCGGCCACAGCAGGACAGCCTTATTCGTCCGCTGCAACTCTCGCCGGAGGAGATCCGTCCGTCACATGGTCGATCGTCGGCGGCGCGCTGCCCTCCGGCATCACTCTCGCAGGGACTACAGGAACAATCACCGGTACTCCCACTCAACTCGGGAGCTCCGATTTCAGCATCAAAGCCACCAATGCTTCGGCAAGCTCTACCCGCGCCTGCACCATTACCGTCTCAGCAGCGGTGCTGAGCGTCACCACGGCGGCCACTCTTCCGGACGCGGTGCTTGGATCGAAGTACAGCCAGGCGCTAGCCGCAACCGGCGGTAGAGCGCCATACGCGTGGTCGCTCGCCGGAGGCTCCCTACCTCCAGGTCTCACGCTGAATGCAGATGGAAGCTTTAGCGGCGCTCCCACAACCGCGGGTCCGTTCGCCTTCACTGCGCGAGTGACAGATCAGGACAAGGCGGTCGTCTCGCAGGTATTCTCGCTGACCGTATTGCCCGGGCCGGCTCCCGTGGTGACCTTCGACGGTCTGACCGCAATCGTCGCCCCGGCCCAGCAGCCGCCCTTCTCGATATCGCTCGCCAGCGGGTATCCGGTCCCGTTGAAAGGCCATCTCGTAATGACTTTCACACCCGACCCGGGCATAAACGTCGACGACCCGTCAATCACGTTCATAACGGGCGGCCGCACCATGGATTTCGACGTTCCCGCGAATACCACCACGCCCGTGTTCGCCGTGCCTCAGGCTGCCCTCCAAACAGGCACAGTGGCGGGTACCATCCAGATAACCGTGCAGCTTTTGGCCGGTGATCTCGACGTCACACCCAGCCCCGCCCCAAGCGCGAGTGTCCGAATTGACCGGACGGCGCCAGTCATCACGAACGTAAAAATAACCTCGGTCGCGAATGGCTTCCAGATCTCGGTGACCGGGTTCTCGACCACGCGCGACGTGTCAACGGCGACGTTCCAATTCACCCCCGCCGCCGGAAGCAGCCTGGTCGCGAATCAGGTAGCAGTTCCGACGGCCGCCGCGGCCCAAAAGTGGTATTCGGACCCGAGTTCAGCTAATTTCGGAGGACAATTCACGCTGGTGCAACCCTTTACATTGCAAGGCGCAACGCTAACCGATGTAAGTGTCACGCTGACGAATGGCCAAGGAACATCCCAAGCCACCAAGGCGACCTTCTGAGCACGATTTTCATTCAGCAAGGAAACGCCCGTGCGATTCCGCGACCCAGGCTCCATTTTGCGGGCGTCTTATATAGGTCTACCGTGTTACAAATGACTGCACTGGCAGCGCCTGTGCGGCCAGGCTGGCAGCCTGCGCGGGGTTGGTAACCCCGCTTTTCAACTGGAGACGGGATTCGAGAAGCGACTGCAAGCCGCAAACAGACTACACCACAGTAATAATAGGAGCCTGCAAAGGGCCGGTCGCGGCCGTCAGTATTCGCAAGAAAACGCCCGTGCGAGTCCGCGACCAGGCTCCGTTTTGCGGGGCTTTTACTCAGTTAACTCTTGCCGCTCGCGGGCCAGACCACACCCTGGTCTTTCTTCGTCACCGCGGCCAACCCCTTAAACCGAAACTTCTGCACACGCTGCCCGCGGTACGTCTCGGTCGTGAAGACATTGCCCTTTGAATCCGTGGCGATGCTGTGCACGGCATAGAACTCCCCCGGCTGCCTTCCGCCGTCCCCAAAGCTGGTCAGGATCTCGAGCGTATCGCGCAGCAGGACATGAATCTTCATGTTCGATCCATCTGCGACATAGATATACTTCTGCTGCGGATCCCTCGATAGCGCGACGTCAAACGTAGATCCATCACCCCGAGTGTTCTTCGCGATGAACGCTTCCTTCACGTATGTGCCATCGGTCTTGAACACCTGAATGCGATCATTGGTGCGGTCACAAACGTACAACAAGCCATCATTGGCGAGCGCTACCGCATGCACCGGATTGCGAAACTGTTGGGCAGGCGGATCAGCCGGATTGTACGGCGGGAGTTGCGTGTCGTCCGGCTTGTGGCCATAAGCTCCCCAGTGCCGTTTATACTTGCCGGTGTCCGCATCGAATACGATCACGCGCCGGTTGCCATAGCCATCAGCCACGTACAGTTCATTCGTCTTCGGGTCCACCAGAGTCTTAGGCGGCAGCCGGAGATTCTCGAGATCATTGCTCCCCTTACTCTTGTTGGGCTTACCGATCTGCATCAGAAATTTGCCGGACTGCGTGAACTTCAGCACCATGCTGTCATGAACGGTTCCGCCGCCCATCTTGCTCTCATCGGCCGCAAGCGCAGCAGGTTGCGCGCCGCGCCCGTTCCCGCCAATCCAGACATTGCCCTTGAAGTCGATATCGATTCCGTGATTCGATGATGGCCAGTCATAGCCCTCGCCGGGACCGCCCCAATGGCCGATCAGATCGCCCGCTTCATTGAACTCAAGAATCGGAGGAGCCGGAGCGCAGCACTCCGAGGCAGGCGGTTTCCACGTCGCGTACTTTTCCTTTTCTTCGAGGGCGCCCTCGCGGTGAATGATCCAGATGTGGTCGTTCGCATCCGCCGCGACGCCGATCACCGACCCGATCACCCAGTGGTTCGGCAACGGCTTAGGCCACATAGGATCCACTTCAAATCGTGGAGCCTGGACCGCCGCCGCTTCCACTACCGCCCGCTTCTGAAGTCCCGTTTCCACCACCGCAAGCACGCCAAGGACTACAACAAAAGCCGCACCGACAAAGTATGTCCGCTTCACGCTGGTTCCCCTTCCGATTCGCCGTTCGATATCATACACGATTCGGCTCCGTGGAAACATGCGCTGCTTTCCTCTATCCATCTGTTTGGCCTTTGCGCTCGCGAGCCCTTGCGGCCTGGAGGCTCACGACATTCCCCGCGATGTTACGGTGCAACTATTTGTCAAACCGTTTGGCGACCGGCTGCGCCTCCTGGTTCGCGTGCCCCTCAGCGCCATGCGCGACATGGTATTTCCGGAGCGCGAAGGAGGCTATCTGGATGTCGGAAAACTAGCGCCTCTACTCCCGGACTCCGCCACTCTCTGGATCTCGGACTTCGTGGCGATTTACGAAGGAGAGACTCGCCTCCTGAAGCCGAAAGTCGTAGCAACTCAGGTGTCGCTCGCCTCCGACAGGTCCTTCGAATCCTTTGAGACCGCGCAGGCACACGTCGCAGGGCCTCTATTGGCCAACAGCGCGAACGTCGTCTGGAACCAGGTGCTGTTCGACGTGATGTTCGAGTATCCGATCCATTCGGATCGCTCGGAATTTTCCATCAGCCCAGGCCTCAATAGACTAGCCGCGCGAGTAGTGACCGTGCTTCGATTCCTGCCCCCCGGCGGCGCAGTACGCGCTTTTGAGTTCGTAGGGGATCCAGGGCAGGTACCGCTCGATCCCAGTTGGCATCAGGCCGCGCTGCGGTTCGTAGAATTAGGTTTCTTCCACATCCTCGACGGGACGGACCACTTGCTGTTTCTGTTGTGCCTCGTGATTCCGTTCCGCCGGTTCCAGCCATTGATTGTAGTGGTGACCGCGTTCACCGTGGCGCATTCCATCACCCTGATCGCCTCGGCCTACAATCTGACGCCCGATGCGCTATGGTTTCCGCCGCTCATCGAAACACTGATAGCGATTTCCATCGTCTACATGGCCCTCGAGAACATCGCCGGCGCAAGCACCGCCCATCGGCGATGGATGATTGCATTCGGATTCGGCCTGGTCCACGGGTTCGGATTCTCGTTCGCGCTACGCGAGACGCTCCAGTTTGCAGGTTCTCATCTGCTGACATCGTTGTTAGGCTTCAACCTGGGCGTGGAGCTGGGGCAAGCGCTAGTGCTTTTGCTGCTGATTCCCGCGCTGGATGCTTTGTTCCGGTTCGTTGTCACAGAAAGGATGGGGACCATCATTCTATCCGCGCTGGTAGCGCACACAGGCTGGCACTGGATGACGGAGCGATGGGAGCGCCTGCGTCAGTTTCAATTTCAGTGGCCCGAGATCAATTCCGCGACGGCCGCGATTGGAATTCGCTGGACAATCGTGGCCTTGATCGTGAGCGGTATAGCAGGTTTGCTGCTCTGGCTGACGCGCCAACGAAGCGCGCGGACTGCGCAGAGTGACGCCGGGAGGTAAGACGAGCCGGGCCCGAGCACCCCGATGAGCAACCCGCCAGGCGTTCGACATCCGATGATTACCCGGGCGTGATGAAGCTAGCCGGCCCGCTTGCTGCTCGCTCGCCGGGGCTTCGGCTTGCTCTTGGCCGTCAGATTGAGCGCCACCGCAGCGCGGATGAGATCCTTCAAGGCCGCCTCATCGATCTTCTCGCCTTCGTGGATGTCAATGGCACGCCTGACATTCCGGTCGAGGCTGGAGTTGAACAGACCTGAAGGGTCCTTCAACGCAGCTCCCTTGGCGAATGTCATCTTGACGGCGTTCTTGTACGTCTCTCCGGTGCAGACGATGCCGCTATGGGACCACACGGGAGTCCCCATCCACTTCCACTCTTCGACGATCTCGGGGTCCGCCTCATGTACGATGTCACACACTCTCGCGAGCGTCTTCCCGCGCCAGTCCCCAAGTTGCTTGATTCTATCGTCGATGAGTGCAGAGGCAGATTCCATCGGGGCCGGCCGTTTCATAGATAACTCCAACGCTCGTAACTATTTTAGCCGCGCTCAGCGCAACCTGCACGCTCCGCAAATGGAAGCCTCTGCAGCCGGGAATAGCCTTCAATCAGCCCACAGGCTTGATCGCGGCGCGGGGAACGCACATGGAGATGGCCCGGGCCGTGTTCCCGTCCGACTCCAGCCTCAGTTCGGCAACTCGTTGAACCCACGGCCACTCAGGATCATTGGCACGCACTTTTCCGCGCGCGCTGCTCTGGTTTTTGCCTGCTTCGCAGATGAGACGTGGAAGATGTATGACTTCCTCCGGCCTGGTGTGAGCGTTGCGAATGCCGACCTGAGAACCACGTTGTCATCCAGCCTCCTCTGCAACTCTTCAGGAATTGGGTACTCTGAAGGTTTCTTTAAGTCTATCTTCGTCCCGGACTTCTCCAATTCGATGGCTTCGTAGAGGTAGTCCTTCAGGGTCGACCGTACGGCCGCAATCTCCCGAAGCGATGTGAATTTAATCCATCGACCGGCCTGCGCATGCTCGCCAATCCTTTTGAGAACGTGCTTCGGATCTTTGAGCAGTGCGCCCTTGAAGAACGAGAACGCGCACGACTCCTTGAGCGGGATTACGATCGCCACGTTTTTCTTCAGAAAGGTGAAGCACGGTTTCCCCCACTTGAGTTCTTCGGTCAGATCGCAGTCGAGCGCGATCTGGCGTAGCTTGTCTGTTTCCTTCTGCCACTTCTTCGCATAGGGAACTCTCATCGTTTTAGGCCCATTTCCAAGATTGCTGAATTCATTCATTCTGCCAAAAAATACAGTATGCTTGCCTCGCCATGCAGTCCTTTGACGAGTCGGTCGCGCAATAAGTCTTGATCGCCCCGGACGCCGCGAGTCCGTGACCCTCAGTGTGGGCAGGGCTCGGAAAGGTGCCGCTTACGACGCGGGCAGGAACTCGGCTTCTCTGGCAGGTTGAGATGGACCGCTGAGCTACACGGAACTTACTGCAAATGTCGGGAGCGCTCACCGCGCTCTGGGTCTCTCCACTGCTAGGCGTGGACAATGGCCGCCGCCCCTTTCCCGGCGCCCGTTGATGAAGCCGAACGCTTTACCGCACAATCGACTTGCCTGAATGCCGTTCGGCATCCCTCCGGAACTAGCGTTCACCTTGGCCGGAATCCCTAAGTGGGCGACCAAGGGTTCCACTTGACGGGAAACGCGCAAGCCACCGAATTGCCGCCGTTCCTCCTGGGTTGCCAACGCCTGAAGCTACGGCTTACGGGCCTGCGACCGGGCCGTTTGTTAACGCAACGCCAGTTAATAATCCAGGTTGGGCACTCTCATTCGACAAACCGTGATACCACGCTTTCGAGTTACGTTCTGTGTCGCGGCATGTGACCCTGACTTACAACCCTGAATATAGAAGGCGCTTCGACGACCGTATTCGCTATCTTGGAGTACCCGAGTATCAACGGCTTCGCCGTGGATATTTAATCGCATGCGAGACCCGGTAACCAAAGTTTCACGGCATCCGCATTCAATGGTTTCGAGTTCCTGTTCTCAGGGGTAAGCATCACAGGTGCTACGGTGAATGGGAGCAGTATCTTTGTGGGGAATCCCCCGATTAATATCGTGGGGAACAACATCTTGTTGAACTACTCGGGCCTGAATACGGGCAGCGGTGCCACTACCTCCGTCATCGACGTCGCCACCCCGGCATCCGGCATCCTGAGCCCGCACGCTGACGCTGCTAATCGCAGGATTGCTCGGTCTCGAGCTCCGATACAAACAGCGTTCCGCGTAGACCTTATTTTCCGGTTCAGATTTTCACAAATAAGTCACGCGGAGTGACAACGACGTTGCTCTTTCGGCCCACTTGCTGGTGCACACTTCACCAAAATCAGTCGAAAATGAAACTCAGCGTAAAGGAGTGCAAAGGTGATAGACGGGATTTAGCGGGCTCAGCATTTACGTCCTCGCCCCTTTGCACTCCTACGACCCAAACTGCCGGCGGTAGGCCGTCAGACGGTCGCCGGCGTGCCCTCCAGGCGGCGCCAGAAGAAATACGAGAGCCCCCACAGCACGCTGGTGCCCGCCGCCCAGCCCCACGCCTCCGGGCCATCGCCCACCGAGAAGTGCGCGATGAGCGCCGAGGCGAGATTAATCGCGAAGCCGGCGTAGGCCCATTCCTTGAGCCGCGCCGGCACCGGCGCAAGAAGAAGCGCCACGCCGAGGAGCTTAGCCCACGAGAGCTCCACCCGGAAGTAGTCGGGGAAGCCGAAGTGGACGAACGCCTGCGCCACCTGCGGCAGGCGCAGTTGCGCGTAGGCGGTGAAGCTCATCTGCAGGCAGAAGAGCGAGGTGACGATCCAATAGACCACGGTCTTGGCTTTAAGGGTGGTCATCGCGGCGGCGAAGGCCGGCTTCTGCAGGCGCATCGTTCCACTAATCACAGTTCCACTGTTCATAACTGATTCTCCTTTTCAAGTTTTCAGTCGCGGTCGATTCCACGCGTTCTTCCTCCCATGCCTCAACGCTTTTGGGGCGTTGGACGGCAAACGGGGGACTAAACGCCGAACTGCTTTTTGTACTCGGCGGTCAATCGCTGCCAGCCGTCGAACTTCATAGCTTCGGGACCGGCGATACGTCCAATCGGCTCGCCCGCAAGGAGCCGATCCAGGACGTCGAAGCAGATCTGCCAGCCCGCGGCGCCCCACGAGATGAAGCGGCGATCGATGTTGTGCCACAGCCTCAGGCGCGTGCCGCCGCCAGACGGTTCGAGTTCCCACCGCATATCGCTGTATTCAAGCACCTTGGCAGCGTCGGCTCGCGTCACTTTTGTTTCCAGCGGCGTGGGCGTTCCCACCCAGGTGAGCTTTACCGTTCCAACCGTACCCAGGCTCCCATCGGCGTCAAAGGGGGCCCACTCGCGCAGATGCGCTGGGTCCGTAAGCGCCTGCCAGACTTTTTCCGGCGAGTGGCGCAGTTCTCTGACGAGAATGAGTGTCCACTTCTCTTCTCCGTCTTTTCGCACCTGCGCCAGGCCGGCGGGGCCCGGTGCGTACCGCTCGCGATCGGTCATTTTTTTCTCCTTGTCTTCCCTTTCGTTGGTGTTGGCTGATCCATGCGGTCGAGGTGCCGTTCGAGCGCATCTACGTGAGCGGACCAGAACCGGCGGAACGGAGCCAGCCAGGCATCGACCTCCTGAAATGGTTCAGGTTTCAGCCGGTAGAGGCGGCGCTGTGCGTCCACCGTCGACTCTACGAAACCCGCATCTCGTAGCACTCGCAGGTGCTTTGACACGGTTGGCTGCGGCATATGAAGTTGACGCTCGATCTCTCCAACAGACTGTTGTGACAACACCAGGAGGCTCAGTATCGCGCGTCGGTTCGGCTCCGCAATGATTTCGAAGACAGATTCCACCCTCTTAATATACGTCACAGAGCATATGCGTGTCAAGGTATATATTCGTGCAAGGACGTCCAATTCAACCAATTACCCATGTCAGTCCGACCGCAAGCCTGAAAAATAGACGCGGACGGGCGAAGTGCTCCCCAGCCCTCCCCCGCGCCCGCCACCAAGAATGTTATTGATTGGTCACTACCCGGCTTGGTATCGTAGGAGGTTTGGCGACGATCAACGGGGTGTTCGGCCGCCAAACTGTAGTCAACCCCCTAAACAACCGTCCCTGGAGGATATTTACTACATGAAGATCGGCTTCCGTGTCGAAGGTCGAACAACCGGCACTCGGTTTGAGTCCTGGCGGCGCGCTCTCCTTTTCTTATTCACCACGGCCCTACCCGTCGTGCTGGGCCTTCTCTCTTCATCGCTCCTTCAAGCCCAGGAACGCGCGGGCGGCGAAGCGAATCTTGTTCTACCGGACCTTGGTCAGGTCGCGTTCCTCGGCGGCATCAGCGGGCGTTCCCTGCTCATGATCGGATTGGTTGTCGTGGCGGCCGGCCTCGCCTTTGGCCTCGTCATCTATAAGCAGCTCGAAAACATGGCCGTGCATTCCTCCATGAAAGAGATCTCGGAACTCATCTATGAGACCTGCAAAACGTACCTCATCACGCAGGGCAAGTTCCTCATGATCCTCGAGATCTTCATCGGCTTGATCATCGTCTTCTATTTCGGATTTCTCCAGCACTTTGAACCGATGAAAGTCGCCATCATCCTGTTCTTCAGCGTCATCGGCATCGGCGGAAGCTACGGAGTGGCCTGGTTCGGTATCCGCGTCAACACATTCGCCAACTCGCGGACCGCCTTCGCCAGCCTGCGCGGCAAGCCCTTTCCCTGCTACGCCATCCCACTGAAGGCCGGAATGAGCATCGGCATGCTGCTCATCAGCGTCGAACTGATGCTGATGTTGTTCATCCTGCTCTTCATTCCAGGCGACTACGCGGGCCCCTGCTTCATCGGATTCGCCATCGGTGAGTCGCTCGGCGCGGCGGCCCTCCGGGTGGCCGGCGGTATCTTTACTAAAATCGCGGACATCGGCGCCGACCTGATGAAAATCGTCTTCAAAATCAAGGGAGACGACGCGCGCAACCCAGGCGTCATCGCCGATTGCACCGGTGACAACGCAGGCGATTCAGTCGGCCCCAGCGCCGATGGTTTTGAAACTTACGGCGTCACCGGCGTCGCCCTCATTTCTTTCATCTTGCTGGCCGTCAACACGCCAACCGTCAAAGTACAACTCCTGGTCTGGATTTTCGTCATGCGCGTCATGATGATCGTGTCCTCGGCCGCGTCGTACTTCATCAACGACGCCATTGCTTCGTCGCGATACAAAAATGCCGACAAGATGAACTACGAAGCCCCATTGACCTCGCTGGTATGGCTCACGTCCATCATCTCGATCATTCTCACGTACATCGTTTCCTACTTCATGATTCCTGAACTCGCCGGCGACACGTCGCTCTGGTGGAAGCTCTCCACCGTCATCACCTGCGGCACATTGGCCGGAGCCGTCATTCCGGAACTTGTGAAGGTATTCACATCCGTCGAATCCACTCACGTGCGCGAAGTTGTGACTTCATCGCGCGAAGGCGGCGCATCGCTGAACATTCTGTCCGGATTGGTAGCCGGAAACTTCAGCTCGTTCTGGCTCGGCCTTGCCATGCTGGCACTGATGGCCGCGGCATACGGCGTCAGCACCATGGGCGTCGGTATTCTGATGATCGCCCCGTCCGTATTCGCTTTCGGTCTGGTGGCCTTCGGATTTCTCGGCATGGGACCGGTAACGATCGCCGTCGATTCCTACGGGCCCGTTACCGACAATGCGCAGTCCGTCTACGAGCTTTCGCAGATCGAACAACTGCCCGGCATCGAAGCGGAAGTCCACCGGCAGTACGGTTTCGAGCCAAAGTTCGAAAGAGCCAAGGAACTCCTCGAAGAAAACGACGGGGCAGGCAACACATTCAAAGCCACCGCGAAACCCGTGTTGATCGGTACGGCCGTAGTCGGCGCGACAACCATGATTTTTTCCATCATCGTCGCTCTCACACAAGGTCTCAAACCGGAATTGCTGCAGAATTTATCCATCCTGTATCCGCCGTTCCTGCTCGGCCTGATCGCCGGCGGATCGGTGATCTACTGGTTCACAGGAGCCTCCATCCAGGCCGTCACCACCGGAGCTTACCGTGCCGTCGAATTCATCAAGGCCAATATCAATCTGGAAAGCTCCACCAAGGCCTCCGTTTCCGACTCGAAGAGAGTCGTTGAAATCTGCACACAATACGCCCAGAAAGGCATGTTCAATATCTTCCTGGTAGTCTTCTTTATCACGCTCGCCTTCGCGTTCTTTGAACCCTATTTCTTCATCGGTTATCTCATCTCCATCGCCATCACCGGTCTGTATCAGGCCATCTTCATGGCCAATGCCGGCGGCGCATGGGACAACGCAAAGAAAATCGTCGAGACCGAACTGAAGCAGAAAGGAACCGCGCTGCACGACGCCACGGTGGTCGGCGATACGGTGGGCGATCCGTTCAAGGACACGTCGTCGGTCGCGCTCAACCCGATCATTAAATTCACCACGCTGTTCGGGCTTTTAGCCGTGGAACTCGCTGTCTCGCTGACAAACGATCAGGGACCGTTAATCACCACGGCGTTGGGCAGCATCTTCTTCCTGATCGCGATCTTCTTCGTCTGGCGTTCGTTCTACCGGATGCGCATCGAAGCCAAGTAGGATACCGGATGACCGCGGCGGAAGTGGTCGAAAGGCCGCAGAAACTCGCCGATCCGAAATTTGCCCACGGAGCCGCGGGTTTCGGCATTCAGTCAAAGGTGATGTACGGCATCACCACGCCGGTCTTACAAAAGCTCGCGCGTTCGATAGGCCGCGATCAACAACTCTCACTGGAACTCTGGCGCACCGGAATCATGGAAGCGCGAATCATCGCGGCATTCATCGGCGAACCGGCCAAGGTGACGTCCGCGCAGATGGAATCGTGGCTAAAAGATTTCGACTCCTGGGCCGTCTGCGACTGCTGCTGCTGTTACCTGTTCGACAAGACAAAGGACGCCTACAAGAAGGCCATCGTCTGGAGCCGCCGCAAAGCCGAGTACGAAAAACGCGCCGCCTTCGCCCTCATGGCCTACCTCGCCGTTCACGATAAGCCTGCGCCGGACGACGCGTTCCTCAAATTCCTGCCCATCATCGCCCGCGAGTCCTGGGACGAGCGCAATTTCGTAAAGAAAGCAGTCAATTGGGCCCTTCGACAGATCGGCAAACGGAATCGCGCCCTGAACGAATCCGCCATTCATACCGCGCGCGAAATTCGAGAGCAAGGCACCCGCGCAGCCCGCTGGATCGCCGCCGATGCACTGCGGGAGCTGGAAAGCGAAGCAGTCCACCGCCGCCTCGCGTCTCGCGTGATTCTCTAGGATTAATCCTAGGAACATATCTAAAACACATCCGGGATATGTTTATTTATTTAAATTCATGCCATAATCGTGTCTCCGTTCGGGAAAATTATGCGCATCGCAGCGGTCGTGCTGTTTGTGTCCGTGCCTCTGTTAGGGAATCCCTTTTTTTCCATCACAGACGTCGGTACGCTCGGAGGCGCCTCCGCCACAGGCTACGCGATCAGTAACTCTGGTATCATCGCGGGCTTCGCAGAGAACTCCTCGGGCAATCAAAGCGCCTTCTCCTACCACGGCCAACTGACACCACTCTCAGCAACCGGCGCACTTTCCAGCCAGGCGAACGGCGTGAATTCGTCCGGCGTTGTGGCCGGCACGGTCTTCACTGCGGCCGGAGCAGTCGGCGGTATCTGGAACGGCACCGTCTTCAGCGGCATCGCAAATCCCGAAAGCTACGCGATGGACATCAACGACCAGGGGTGGGTAGTCGGAGCCGCGCAGGGAAACGCGTTCATTGACAGGAACGGCGCGCTCACCAAGCTGGGAACCCTTCCCGGCGGCGCCTGGAGCGCTGCCTATTCGTTAAACGAAACCGGACAAGTAGCGGGCTACAGCGATACAGGCAGCGGCAACTTCCATGCGTTCCTCTGGACGGCGAACTCAGGAATGGTCGATCTCGGCACGCTCGGCGGCACGAGCAGCTACGCGATGGGCATCAATGCCTCCGGGAACATCGTAGGTTCGTCAACGGATTCCTCAGGCTTTCTACAGGCTTTTCTCTGGACCCACACCGGCATCCAAAGCCTTGGCACGCTCCCGGGCGCAACGTCCAGCATGGCGTACGGCATCAACTCCAGCGGCAGCGTTGTCGGATACTCCGGAGGTCACGCGTTCCTCTGGGCGAACGGAATCATGACGGATCTGAACACTCTCATTCCGCTCGGCTCCGGCTGGGAATTGGACGCGGCGTACGGCATCAACGACACCGGTGAGATCGTCGGAACCGGCACATACAACGGCCAGTCTCACGCCTTTCTGCTCGATCCGGCGCAAGGGTCTTCGAGTCTGCTCACCTTCAGCGCGCTGGTCTCGGCGCCGGAGCCGAATGCCGGATGGATTTTGGCCTGTGTCCTCGCGCTGGCCTGTTACTATCGAAGAGATGAATCCAGGAATGTCAGGCGAGCAGCCAAAATTGCCCATCGCGGGTGTCCGCAATCTGATCGCGGTCGGCTCGGGTAAAGGCGGCGTCGGTAAAACCACCGTCGCGGTCAACACTGCGGTTGCGCTATCGCAGCTTGGATTCAAAGTGGGCCTCTTAGACGCCGATGTGTACGGTCCAAACGTTCCGCTGATGATGGGCATCAGAGATCAGCCGGGCGCAATCGGCGACCGAATTCAGCCGCTCGAACAATACGGGCTCAAACTGATGTCGATGGGTTTCCTCAGCCCTGGTGACAAACCACTCGTGTGGCGCGGCCCGATGCTCAACAGCGTCATCCAGCAATTCCTGCGCGGCGTCGATTGGGGCAATCTCGACTACCTCGTCATCGACCTGCCGCCCGGCACCGGCGACGTCCAACTGACGCTGATCCAGACCGTGCTGGTGACCGGCGCAGTGATCGTCACCACCCCCTCTGAGGTCTCGCTGGAGGACGCGCGTAAGGCGGTGCTCATGTTCAAACAGGTGCGCGTACCGGTGCTGGGAATCGTCGAAAACATGAGTTACATGATCGCGCCCCAATCAAAGGAGCGCATCGACGTCTTCGGCCAAGGCGGCGGAAAACGTACAGCCGAAACCATGGGCATCCCATTCCTGGGAGAACTGCCGCTAGACCCGCAAGTCCGCATCGGAGGAGACTCAGGGCGTCCGATAGCGCTGAAGAGCGAATCAGACGAAGGCGCAGCCGGATTCATCCGGCTAGCGAAGGAAATCGTAGCCGGAATCGAAAAAAGCGGCGGGCCAAAAGGCCCGAAGATCGTGATCGAGGAGTAAGCTACCCTCTTCAGACGGCCGTCTGCATCTAAGCGCGCGTTCTCGCCCGGGATGTGACTGACGGCAGGGGCCGTTTGAGATCATTGAGCCATATCCGAATGACAAGTATTTGCAAAGCTATTTGGTGAGGGCGGAGTGGAAAGGCACCGTCTTTCATGCGCAGATTGCGAGGATAGTAACTATGTATCTGCCAAACCCAGCCGAGTGGAGCGAGGATTTTCGAGTGAGGAGGGCGGATTCATGAAGTGTCGCGTGTGCAGAGGGGCGCTAGAGCCGCGAATTACGGACCTGCCGTTTAAGATTGGTGATTCCTCGATCGTAATCCTGAAAGATTTGCCCGTCCTTCAGTGCCGGCAATGCGACGACATCGAACTTGAGAACTCTGTTATGTCGAGAGTAGAGGAAGTGCTAAGCGCGGTCGACCGCTCCGCGGAATTGGATATCATCCGATATGCGGCGTAGCAGTCACTCGAAGATCAACTTTCAGCCCCGTCGAAGTAAGAAAATCAACCAGCGCATCGATTGAGAAGAGATCGATCCTGCCTCGGGTAAGATCGGAAACCCTGTATCGCGTGGTGCCCAGCAATTGCGCCGCTTCTTTGTGAGTGAGCTTCCGGTTCTCGATCTCGCCGATCAGAGCATCCATTATGAGAGATCCGATTCGCAGGTGCTCCGCCTCGGCCACGGTGAAACCAAGCGCGCTAAATACGCTCCCGCGGCTCTTGATCGCGTGATCTCGCTTATCCCCTATCGCCCACCCCCACCAACTCCGGCCGCTCCTTCCAGGAAGCCCAAACAAACTCCCGGTTCATCAGCGCGATCATCTCCAACCTGATCCCCTTCGGACACACCGCTTCGCACTCACCAATATTAGTGCAGCCTCCAAACATCTCACCATTCATCGTCTGAACCATCCGCAAAGCACGCTTCTCCCGTTCCGGCTGCCCCTGCGGAATCATAGCTAGGTGGTAAATCTTCGCACTCGTGAACAGTGCCGCCGACGCATTCGGGCACGCTGCCACACACGCCCCGCAGCCGATGCATTGAGCCGCGTCCATCGCCAGATCCGAACTCTCCTTGTCGATCGGAATCGAGTTTCCGTCCGGCGCGCAGCCAGTGCGAGCCGAGACATACCCGCCGCTCGCGATCACCCGGTCGAACGCACCACGATCGACCACCAGATCCTTCAGCACCGGAAACGCTCTGGCGCGCCACGGTTCGAGATAAAGTTCGTCGCCATCCTGGAAATGGCGCATATGAAGCTGGCAAATAGTCGTTTTGGGCAGCGGGCCGTGCGCGATGCCGTTCACCATGAATCCGCAGGATCCGCAGATGCCCTCACGGCAATCGTGATCGAAGGCAATTGGATCTTCGCCGCCCTCTATCAGCCTTTCGTTCACCACGTCGAGCATTTCCAGGAACGACATGTCGGGGTTGATATTCGCGGCGTTGTACTTCACCATGCGGCCCGTGTCCGATGAGTTGCGCTGCCGCCACACATGGAGCGTGAGGTTCATTTGTAGCTCCGCTGCGCCGGATGCACGTACTGGAACACCAGCGGCTCTTTGTGGACCTCCGGCTCCTGGTTGTGCCCGCGCCATTCCCATGCCGCGGCGTAGCTGTAGTTTGCGTCATCGCGCATCGCCTCGCCATCCGGCGTCTGATACTCTTCGCGAAAATGGCCCCCGCACGATTCGTTCCGCTCCAGCGCATCACGGCACATCAGCTCGGCCAGTTCGAAAAAGTCGGCCACACGCGCGGCTTTTTCCAGCGACTGATTCAACTCCTCGCCCCCGCCAAGTACGTTCAGATTCCGCCAGTATTCCTCGCGCAATTCTCCGATCTTCCCCATCGCGTGCTCCAGGCCCGGAGCATTCCGCGTCATACCGCAATAATCCCAAACCAGCTTGCCCAACTCGCGGTGGAACGAGTCAACGGTGCGCTTCCCCTTGACGTTGAGTAGAAACTGGTTCATCTCCCGAACGCCCGCCTCCGCATCCCGAAACTCAGCGCGGCTCGAATCGATCCGCTCGAGCTTGGTGTTCGCCAGATAATTCCCGATCGTGTACGGAATAACGAAGTAACCATCCGACAATCCCTGCATCAGCGCGCTCGCGCCAAGCCGATTTGCGCCATGGTCGGAAAAGTTCGCCTCGCCCAACACAAACAGTCCCGGAATCGTGCTCATCAAGTGATAGTCAACCCAAAGGCCGCCCATCGTGTAGTGAATCGCCGGATAGATCCGCATCGGCACGACATATGGGTTCTCGCCCGTGATACGTTCATACATCTCGAACAAGTTGCCGTACCGTTCCTCGATCACATGCCGGCCAAGGCGCTGAATGGCGTCTCCGAAATCAAGATAAACTCCCAGACCCGTTTCGCCGACGCCGCGGCCCTCGTCGCACACCGCCTTGGCGTTTCGTGACGCAACATCACGAGGAACCAGATTCCCGAAGCTCGGATACCGGCGCTCGAGGTAGTAATCACGCTCGGCCTCAGTGATTTGATTCGGCGGGCGCTTGTCGTCCTTGTCCTCCGGTACCCAGATGCGGCCGTCGTTACGCAGCGATTCACTCATCAGCGTGAGCTTCGATTGGTAATCGCCGGAGACCGGAATGCAAGTCGGATGGATCTGCGTGAAACATGGATTCGCGAACAACGCGCCGCGCTTATGGGCCCGCCAGATCGCCGTGGCGTTCGATCCTTTCGCGTTCGTCGAGAGATAGTAGACGTTCCCATATCCACCGGTAGCCAGCACCACCGCATCGGCGATGTGCGATTCAATCTTACCGGTGATCAGGTTGCGGGTGACAATGCCTCGGGCCTTCCCATCCACCACCACCAGGTCGAGCATCTCCGTGCGCGGGATCATCTCCACCTTGCCCGCGTCCACCTGCCGCTCCAGTGCCTGGTAAGCACCCAGTAGCAACTGCTGGCCTGTCTGGCCGCGCGCATAAAACGTTCGTGATACCTGAGCGCCGCCAAACGAGCGGTTGGCCAGCAGGCCGCTGTATTCGCGCGCGAACGGAACCCCCTGCGCCACGCATTGATCGATAATGTCGACGCTGATTTGCGCCAGCCGGTAGACATTGGCTTCGCGCGACCGGAAGTCGCCGCCTTTGACGGTGTCGTAGAAAAGCCGGAAGATGCTATCGCCGTCGTTCTGATAATTCTTCGCCGCGTTAATGCCGCCTTGCGCCGCGATGCTGTGCGCGCGCCGGGGCGAGTCCTGGAAACAAAAACACTGGATGTTGTAGCCGAGTTCAGCCAACGTCGCGGCAGCCGACGCGCCCGCCAGGCCCGACCCGACCACGATCACGTGGAACTTCCGCTTGTTCGCCGGATTCACCAGCTTCATTTCAAACTTACAAGCGTCCCAGATCTTCTCGATCGGCCCCGAGGGAATTCGCGCATCGGGAATCATTAAGAAACCACTCCGGTCATCACCGCCAGCGGTACGGAGATGAAGCCTGCGATCAGCAGCACCGTCACGATCGCCGACGCACGCTTCAGGATCGGCGTATATCGAGGATGATTGACGCCTAACGTTTGAAACATGCTCCACGCCCCGTGATAGAGATGAAATCCGAGCATCAACATGGCGACGATATAGGCAATCGAAACGACGGGCACTTGGAACCCCGTCACAACGTTCTCGTATGGATGGAGTTCCTGAAAATCCGGATGTACCGTTCCGAATGTCATGTGCAGCAAATGGTAGATGAGGAAAGCCAGGATAATAGGACCGCTCCACATCATAGTGCGAGAGGCATAACTTGCTTGCACGGACTCCTTTCGAACGTAAGCCACAGGGCGCGCATCCGAATTAAGTTTGGTGAGTTGGATGGCCGCCACAATGTGAAGCACCACCGACACCAGTAAAACCAGCCGGGCAATCCACAAAGCCGCACCGAACTTGCGCAGCAGCACCGCATAGTCGTTCATTTTTTCGGCGCCTTCAAAGACCTGCAGGTTTCCCGCGCAGTGCGTTACCAGAAAGCCAAACATTACGGCGCCGGTCACAGCCATCACTACTTTCTTGCCAAGGGAGGTCTGGTAAAAACGCACAGTCAGTAAATTTCATTGTAAGCGGACACTGAGGAAGGAGCGCGACTGAGCGCTATTTAGTGGTAGGTTCGAGAGAGGTCGAGGGCAGGTTCATGCTTGGTGCGGAAACCCGGGCATAAATCTTCTGAAGGGCATACATCGAACAGCCAACGACGACGGCCGCAACAGCATTCACAGCCAGAACAGCAATTGCAGCGGAGAAGAACGCAGCCGCATCCACTTTGCGCATCTTGCGCAACCTGTGCCACGTGCTCCAATCCAACAGGCAGATTCCGATGTACGCCGTGACCGCCGCCAGTGCGGGAATCGGAATGTGCGCAACAAAACCTGCGCCCAGTTCCAGTATGAGAATCAAAAAAACTGCATGCAGCACGTTTGCCATCCGCGTTGTCCCGCCGCAACGAACCGCAGCCAGGCTCCGAGCCGGAATACCGACGCTCATCGGAGCGCCGAACATTCCCGCGCACACATTGGCAATTCCGTAAGCGCCAAGTTCCGCATCTGCGTCGCTGGGTTTGAGGTGGCGATGACGTCCGCGAAAATGTTCGATCACGCGCGAAGTAATGAGGATGTTCACCGAACTCACAAAGGCCAGCCCTGCGGCCGATGGCAGTACCGTGAAGACATCGGAGCGCGTCCAGGAGAACCCGGCAAAATCGGGCATCGAGAGCGGCAGCATTCCGACCTCTTTTTCATGCAGGCCCAGAAGCTTGGCGATGACGATGGCCAACAGCACACCGAGTAAGGGTGCCGGCAACTTGGGCACATAGCGGGCAATCGTGAAGGCGGTTCCCACAACGACAATCGCGATGATAGCCGGCGCCAGCCGCGATTCCCCCAATCGTTCAATCACCTGTACCAATTGAAGAAGCGTATTTGACGACGTCATGTCGATGGGAGACGTGATGCCGAGCATCGTCCGCAACTGCGAAATCACCATCAATGCGCCGATGCCGCATGAGAAGCCGGAGACCACGGGATGCGGCACTTTCGCGATATGACGTCCAAGACGCATAACGCAAAATGCCATCATGAAAACCGCCGCCACTATAGAAACCTTGGCCGCGCCGCCGATGCCCTGGCTTTTCACAGCCAGAGCAATGAATGGGACCGTCGCGCTGGCTGTCCCGCCGATCAGGATCGGATTGCGCCCAAGCACAGCCGTTATCGGTGCGGTCAGGATAGATGTAAAAATGCCTAAAACAGGCGGGAGCCCCATCAGGGCTGCCATCGCGAGGCCATATGGCAGCGCAATGAGTGCAGCAATAGCCCCGCCGAGAGCATCGCCTGTGAATTGTCGAAAATTATAGTTTGGAATGAGCTTTTTGATCATGTTTTGGCGATCGGGGAAGGGAAGTCCCGCGCGGAAAACCCATAACCGCACGGGACCGGGTTGTTTACCGCTTAAGCCATTACTTTCGAGAACGAAGTCTTGAATCGAGCCATTTCTTCCTTGGTACCGATCGTGACGCGCACGTAGGTGGGCCAAACAGGCCAGGTGCGTCCGATGTAGACGTGGTCTTTCGCCATCGCCGCGATCACTTCTTTCCCGGGCCGCTTCACATCGGCCATGAACTTGTTGCTCTCGGAAGGAATAAAGCTGAAGTTGTTCTTGGTCATGAATTCGAACACGTCTTCGCGAATCTCGCCGATTTTCGCGCGGCGTTTCTCCACCAGGTCCTTCACTTGCAAGCTCGCTGTAGCGCCGGCCATACCGGTCACAGGCATCGCGCCCGCGCCCCATCCTTGAAGTTTCTTGAGAAGATCCGGACGGCCGATTGCCGCGCCCGCGCGCAGTCCAGCCATTCCGTACAACTTGGAGAACGTGCGGAGAATCACCACATCCTTGTCCGCGGCGACCAGATCCGAACCCTTCACGGCGTTCGGCGAAATGTGGATGTAAGCTTCATCGAGCAGCAGGATGGACCCGGCCGGTTTGTTGGCGAGAATCCATTCGATGTCCGCGCGCGAAGTGAGCGTGCCGGTCGGGTTATTCGGGTTGCAAAGATAGATAAGACCTGCATTCGGATCTGCCGTGGCCATCGCCTTCACGTCGTGCGCGTAGGTCTTGGTCAACGGAACTTTGACAACTTTCGAGCCGATAAACTCCGCCGCGCGTCCGCCCGCTTCATAACCCGGATCGGCCATGACGAAGCTCTTGGTCGGCGAAGTGAACGCCAGCACCGCCTGATGTAGAGGAGCGCTCGAACCCGCATACGGCATCACGTACGACGGCTTCACGCCTTCAACTTCGGCTAGCACCTTCGCCATAGTGAAGGTCTCGCCGTACAGATAACGTCCGCCCTTTTGAACGATGTTGTGAATTGCTTCCGCGGCTTCCGGGCAGGGGCCCATCGGGTTTTCGTTTGCGTTGATAATGACCGCATCCGCCGGCATGGTGCCGCTAATCATGGATAACTGCGCCATCGCGGACTCGTTATAAAACGGAAGTGTCGCGCCCGCGGCGAGAAGGGAGGTAATGCGTCCCAGATTGCGCCGCGTGAAACCTCTCTTCAGAATTTCTCTTTTCGCTTCTACATTTAGAGTGTCGGCCATGTCTTCCCTCAAGGTTTTTTTGTTGAACTACTTTCACCACCGCCTCCATATACGGTGATGTTCCAAAAAAGATGGCCAGCCCGCGCGGGCCGGAAAACAAAACTGGCGGTCATTTTGCGCCGCGCTCAACCGGAACTATCCGGGAGCATGCCGTGACGCAGAACGAACTAACCACATGTCAACAACAGAGAGTAGGGGATCTTACGGTGGGGATCGAGTGGCGGCTGAGGCCATTCGATAGGTACGTGGGGGTCTAGACCCGACCTAGTTAAAATAACCGATTTTTTTGTTTCTGTCCAGTCATACTTGAAGTTGTACTTCAGCGATGGTGTAGCCGCTCGAGATCGCTGCGGTCCATTTCAAGCTGATTGGAAACGAGTTGCCCTGCCGATAACGCCGGTTTGGCAACGCCCTTCGTGCCATGTTTATCGGTCTTCGCCATAATATGAAACAGTTCATGCGCCAGCACCCGCCCAACCGCGCGGCCGAAGACGGCGTCGGCATCCTTGTGCTCGTTCGCGGTGAGTACCGGCGTGATAGAAGACTTCACGCGTTCGCAGGCAATCACGCTGAACGGAAGGACTTCGCCATCGACAGTATGCGTGAAGCCAAACGGCCCGCGCTCATCAAAGGGCAATGGAATACGATCCATCGTGCACCGGCCCTTGAATTTCACGATTACCAATTCGGGATAAACGTCGCCGGAACCGGCGTCCTCGGCCAGGCGATAGTCGAAGCGATAACCGGAGTCTTTCATGATGGTTGAAAGTTCCTGCTTCATCGCGTCAAGCATCACATCGGAGCGCTTTTCCTCAAATTGAAGGAGCAGAGTGACGGGGGAAGGCTCGGCCGCCGTCGCTGCAAAAACCACCGGAGCCGCGAGCAAGGCCGTACCTAGTATGGAAAACGCACATCTGGAGAGTACGTTACGCGACATGGCTAACTCACTACATGGAGGTGAAACACTACCTCTGGAAGTATATACGAAACGAAGAGTGTTTTGTTTCTCGGGGTTTACACAATGAGAAAGAATGATAAAATCAGGCCGCTAAGCGATACCCGATTTCAGAGGACTATTTATGATTCGAACGATAGAAAAAATGCCCGATAGTTTCGAGCGCGGCACGATCTCCCGCCGCCAGCTTGCTCTTTCGCTCGCGGCCCTCGCCACTGGCGCGCAAGCAGCATCAAAGGAGCCGGAGCTCAAGGCCGTCAGCATCAACCATGTCACTGTTCGTGTCCCCGATCTTCATCGGACCTCGCAGTTCTATCAGGAATTCTTCGGGATGCCCCTCAAGCAACAATCGGCGAAGATCCATATCCTCGGCGTCGGAAACTCCTTTTTTGGAATCGAGCAGGGCGGCGGTCCGGGAGCCACGGTCGATCACTACGACTTCGGAATTGCCGGCTTCAACGCCAACGAGGCGCGCGCGAAGCTAAGAAAGAGAAACCTCAAGATCGTCGACAGCAAGGCGAACGATTCTTTCAAGTTTCACGATGCGGATGGATTCCAGGTTCAACTAAACGCACCCGAGTACGTCGGCCACGTGGGCTGAAGCTAATGCTCGGGTTCTACCCTGACGTTGGAAAAAACCGCAGTCTCAAGCACGCTCGCGTCATGTGAGCAAATACCAATCCCCACATAAACAGGATCTTGCAGAACGACCATGGCCGGGCCGCTGGACTGAAGCTCTGCTCCTGGCGCTCCAGCCGACATGGTGAACTCATTCCCATGACGCACGATCCGCAGCCGAGTCGCAGCCGTCAGCGATGACCTGATCTCCTGGGTAATAGCCCCCGCCGTCGGACGAAATTGCAGTGACGTAAGGCCATCACCGTGAAGCGCGACGTCCGCGTAAGCCGCGTCGGGCTCGAGCGACTGGCGAATCATCAGCACCGCTTTTCTGTGGCCCACCGCACCCGCTCCTTCAAAATGGACGTCCGTCGTCAAGCTGATGTCGCCGGAGACGCGTTTCCAAAGAAACTGAAACGCATCGGCGGCCGCCCAGATGTTCGCGCCGCCCCCGGTGATTCGATATTCACCTTTGGTGTCGTCGTACGCCACGGATCCTTTTTGCGGCGTAACACCAATATCCGTATTTGACTCGAAAATTCCCGTCGTCTTCTGTGCAATCAGAAGCACGCCGGAAACGACGGCAGCGGCGACGAGAAGTTTTGGTTTCACGGGATCCTTTCAGAATGCGCAGCTTGCGAAAGATGTTTGTAAAACCCAAGATCGTCACTGGAGAAAAGCTTGGTCACAAAAATCACCTGCCCGGTGTGTTCAGCGAAATGCACAACTACATGATAGATCGCTTCGAGCAGCGTGAGCTCGTACTTCTGAATTCTCACCTGCTCCGCAAGTCGTCCGGCGTCAAGCGACACGATCACTTTCGTCGCTGCCTCAACGCGATCACGCAGCCGCGCGGCCAGTTCGGCTCCCGTCAGTCCGTCGCGCGCCGCAAACTCGGCATCGCGGTCGCGCGTGTCCACCGCCCCGCCGACGCCGGACAGAATCCACTGGCCCAGGTTGCCGCAAACATGCAGTACCAGGTTGCCAATGGCGTTTTGCGAGCCTGAATTACGCGCCCAAATCTGCTCGTCTGGAAGCCGTTTCAAGCAGTCTTCGATGCGGCTTTCGTATTGGCGCAACTTCTCGGCCGAGTACTTCAAAAAGATTTCGTCCATACCTTATTATTAGTAGATGAGCACCTCCACGTTGACGCCCGCCGGCAATCCCCCTGTCTTGAAATCGACTGCCGATGAAGTAATCGCCCTCGAAAAAGAGTACGTCCTCCAGAACTACGGGCGCTATCCGCTGGTGCTCGATCGCGGCAAGGGCGTATATGTTTACGATCCGAATGGCCGCCGGTATCTGGATCTACTGTCGGGTATTGGCGTGAATGCGTTGGGCCACGCCCACCCGCGAATTGTGAAAGTGATTCGCGAGCAGGCAGGCCGCCTGATCCACACCTCAAATCTTTACTACAACGAGTATCAGGGCAAGTTGGCCAGGAAATTGGCCGAACTCAGCGGACTCCAGCGCAGCTTCTATTGCAATTCGGGCACCGAGGCAACCGAAGGCGCGCTAAAGATGATCCGCGCGCACGGTAACAAGATCAGTACATCAAAGTTCGAAATTGTTTCGGTCGACAACTCGTTCCATGGACGAACCTTCGGCGCTCTGTCCGTGACCGGACAGCCGAAATACCGGAAAGACTTCGAGCCGCTGCTGCCCGGCGTGAAGTTCGTACCCCTGAACGACGTCACGGCGCTGGAACAGGTAGTCTCGGAGCGCACGGCCGGTATCATTCTGGAAGCCATCCAGGGCGAAGGCGGCATCTATCCAATGAGCGAGGAGTTCATCCGCAAGTCGCGCGAGTTGTGCGATCGCTACGATGCGTTGCTGGTCGACGACGAAGTGCAGTGCGGCGTCGGCCGCACCGGAAAATGTTTCTCGTATCAACTGCTCGATCCGGTGGTAATGCCCGACGTGCTGACGCTGGCCAAGCCGCTCGGCTGCGGCGTTCCCATGGGCGCCATTGTGACGAACGAGCGCGCAGCGGCTTCGATTGCATCGGGCATGCACGGATCAACATTCGGTGGCGGTGCGCTGGTCTGCCGGGTAGCATTGGAGTTTTTCGACATTCTGGAAGACCTGTTGCCCTCCATCGAACGCGTCGGCACTTATTTCCGCATGCGCCTGCGGGAGCTTCAGCACAAGCACAGCTTCATCAAGGAAGTGCGCGGATCGGGATTGATGATCGGCATGGAACTCACGTGTCCCGGCAAGCAACTGGTAACCGATGCGATGAACCAGGGCCTGCTGATCAACTGCACGCACGAAACGGTGCTGCGCTTTCTGCCTCCTTATATCCTCACCGAGAAAGACGTGGACCGCGCAATCAAAGTGCTGGCCCGGTTGTTCAAGAAGTTCAAGCCGGAGGAGTCATCGTCGCGGTAACGGCGTTGAGCGCCCGATAGAGAACGGCCTGTTGGATCGGTTTGCTGATGTAGTGATCCATGCCGGCCTCAAGGCACCGTTCGCGGTCTTCGGCCATGGCATGCGCCGTAATAGCGATAATCGGCGTGCGCCGGCGGGTCTCCTGCTCTCGTGTTCGAATGACTGCCGTCACTTCGAAACCATCCATTCCCGGCATTTGCACATCCATCAGAATGACGTCGAACGGATGGATAGCGTGCTGGATGAGCGCCTCCGGACCGCTGGTCACAGCCGTTACGCGATGGCCCCGCTTCTCCAACAGGCGAACGGTCAGGAAGCGGTTCACATTGTTGTCCTCCGCAACCAGAATCTCCAGCCCCGACGTCGTTCTCGAGAGATTGCTGATGCCCGTGGAAGATTGTTTGTCCGTCGCTACCTCTCCTACTAATCCAAACCGCGCGGTGAAGTAGAAGTTGCTCCCGTGATCCGGCTCGCTCACCACCCAAATCCGTCCATTCATTAGCAACACGAGCCGCGAACAAATAGCCAGGCCGAGGCCCGTGCCCTCGTAGCGGCGCGCCGTAGAAGAGTCGGCTTGGCGGAAGGCTTCAAAGATCACTTGCTGTTGCTCCGGCCGGATACCAATACCCGTATCGGCGACGGAAAACTGAAGCGTCAGGCTGCCTTCCCCTTCATCGACGGAAGCAACGCGGGCGATGATGATCACCGCGCCCCGCTCAGTGAATTTGATCGCGTTTCCGATCAGGTTCAGCAGAATCTGCCGGAGGCGCGCCGGATCGCCGACAATGGCCGCCGGTACCCTCGCGTCCACCTCTTCCCGCACGAGCAATCCTTTTTCGCCCGCCCTCGAAGCCAGTGTGCGGACCGCATCCTGCACACATTGCCGCACTGAGAACGGAATCGGATTCAGTTCGAAACGGCCCGCTTCGATTTTTGAGATGTCCAGAATATCGTTCAGCAGCGTGAGCAGGGCGTCGGCGGAATGTTTGGCGATCTCTAGATACTCGCGTTGCTCGGCTGTGAGCGACGTGCCCAACGCCAGTTCCGTCATTCCGATAATGCCGTTCATCGGAGTGCGGATTTCGTGGCTGACGTTGGCGAGGATTTCGCTCTTCAGCCGATTGGCGGTCTCCGCGCGGACTTTCTCTTCCAGCACGCGGCGGCTCTCGCGCTCCAGAAGGAGCGTTTCGTAGATCACGCCGACGTGGCTGGCGATTTGGCCCAGGAACTCGCGGTCCTTCGAACTGTAGGCCTGTTGGGACTTCTTTTCACCCAGTAGCAGAGCGCCAAGAAGCAAACCGTCGTGTCCGCGAACCGGGATTACCAGAGCTAGTTGGTGATTCGCCAGCCGAAACCGTTCGGCATCCATCGGGCCTGGCGAACTGTCCACCGCGCGAAACAGTTCACCAGTCGACGAGATGTTGGAGGCGTCCGTCTGATCCGGAATCAGCCCGGCTCTTGCGTGCGGCCGGTGCGACACGAACAGGACCGAAGGATGTAACGCCGCCTCGATGCGGGCGCGCACCAGCCGCGCGACATCTTCAAAAGCGCGGCAACCATGGATCGCGCCGAGCAACTCGGCGAGTATGCGTTCGCTGTTATAGGATTCGCGAAAGAATCGCCGGTCAAACGCGAGCAGGATCCGTTTCCTGTACCTCAGGCAAATGGCGGAAATGATGAGCAGACCAAGGAATATCCGGTTCTTCGAGACCAGGTCGGCCACCGTGACATGCGGATTGAGGGCGATTTGGATAATGACGGCCGAAGCCGGGAGCAACGTGCCGAAGCGCAGAGCCTGTCTTGCGAGGAGGTATTGAACGCCGCGCCGGATCGCAATTCTGATTCCGAGAAGCCTGTGTTTCACGATGACGTACGCGAGTGTGACCGGTATCAGAATGGTGAAACAGTTGGCGGCCGCGGCAACCTCCGGCATGACAGGGCCTCTCAATCGCCAAAGCGATATCGCCACATTCGGACCGAGACCAGCAACAATTCCGAATGCGAACCAGCGCGTACGCAGTCGAAGATCCGGCTGTTGGATCGAGCGGTAATTCCAAAGAACGGCGGCCGGGATGGCGACCGGAAAGATAATATCTGTCAGCGCGCTGAGCGAAACGCGGAGCGCGGGCAGAGGTGTTCCAGCCAGCCAACCGGCTAACGCGAGTCTCGGCTCGGTATCGAGCATTGGGACGAGCTGTGGCAGCAGTGCCACCAGCCATACGAGTATGGCCCACGCCGGGAGCACGGTCTGGAGAACTCGCAGCGGCCATGGCGATTCACCACGAGCGGGAAAGCAAACAGAAAAACGGTAGCCCATCACGTAGTGCCAGGGATATACAAACGCCAGGAAACCGAGCATCACCGCTAGAGGTCCGTCCTCGAACACCACTGGGAGAGCGACTGCCAGACGAAGATAGTGGAATGCAACCAGAAATCCCGCAACGGATGCGAGCCTTGCCAGTTGCTCCTCAGGCTTGGCGACCGCGAGGAAGAGTGCAAGCGAGAAGAACGCCAAACTCACCGTCAACATAGCGGCGGACGGAAATTGCCATCCGGAATCGACCGTCTTCGATACCGTGAGTTCGTATCTCTGCTTAAGTCCATTGCGCAGGATGTCAACTGAATAGTGGTCGCCCGGCCGCGCGCCGCGGAGGCCTTCTATCGGATAGATACGCGACGAGCGGGAATCGTCGTTGACTGCCAGTATCCGGTCGCCTGGCTGAAGAATCCCACTGGCCGGACCGTTCTTGGGAAGCCAGATGACAGTGCGCTGCCCGTCAACGGTGGTAGTGTTCCAACCGAACCAGTTGCGTCCCTGCGAGAAGCGATAGAGAGCGGCAATATCAGCCGCGAAGAAAAAGATGTAAAGACACGACAAACCTGTGGCAATCCAGGCATATCGGCTCCGGGGCATTCTCGTTATTATCGCAGCAGCTAGAGCAGGTCGTCGCGGCGTCGTTTTTCCAGCGCTTTTACCAGTTCGCCAACTTCCTGCGCGCGGTGCCGTCCTGCGACCAGAAGAGCGTCGGGAGTATCGACGATGATCAGATCGTCTACCCCAAGCAGCGCGACCATTTTTCCAGGCGCATCGATGTAGTTGCCGGCCGCTTCGTGCACCAGCGTTTCAGAGGCGCACGCGTTGCCTGCGCTGTCGCGCGTGTGAAGGTCGTAGACGGCGTTCCAACTGCCTACGTCGTTCCATCCGAAGTCGTCCGATGCCAGCCCCACTACATTCGTGGCCTTTTCAATCACCGCGAAATCTATCGAAATGTTCTCGCACAGCGGGTAAACTTCGGCCAGTTGTTTAGCGAAGCCGCGATTCCCGAACGGCGGCAATGACGCCAGCAGCGTAGCGGTTTTTCCCAGATGGTCGCGAAGAGCCTGAAGCAAAACATCGGTCCGCCAGAAAAACATTCCCGCATTCCAGTAGTAGTTCCCCGCGGCCACAAAGCGCTTGGCCGTCTTCGGGTCGGGCTTCTCGCGGAATCGCCGGACGGGCAGTGGCTCAAGCGATCCGCACTTTACGCCCTTTTCGAATTCAATGTAGCCGTAGCCGGTCTCAGCCCAGCGCGGTTGAATTCCGATCACCGCAATTTTGCCCTGTTCAGCCGCCCGGAACGCGGGCCGGAGAAAGCGCAGATAGCGGCCCGGTTTGCTGATAATGTGATCGGCCGGAAAGACGCTCATCACGGAGTCTTTGTCGACGGACTGCAGTATATGCGCGGCCAGCCCAATCGCGGGCGCGGTGTTGCGCTGCGCCGGCTCCGCCAGAATCTGCCGCTTCGGAACTTCAGGAAGCTGGGAAACAATCTCGTCGCGTAAGTGGTCGTTGGTAAGTATCCAAATACGCTCCGGCGGAAGGACAGGACGCAAACGATCAACGGTCTGCTGGATAAGGGAACGGTCACCCTGGAAGGTGAGCACCTGCTTCGCCTTAGCGCGCCGGCTACGCGGCCAGAAACGAGTCCCGCGCCCGCCCGCGAGAATCAGGCCGTAGTGATGGGCTTTTGCCATCAAACTAATTTAGCGGATAGGGGCGGATGAGCCGGAATGTCCGGTTCCAACGAGTCTTGGTAAAAAAATGCTGGGCCATATCGAGAACGTGATCAAGGTGTATGTTCCCATCCGAGATCTGGTCGGTGGGCGCGTCGTACGACCAGAAAATAATCAGCGGCTTGCCGATAATGTTCTCCCGCGGAACCAGTCCCCAGAATCGGCTGTCGGCCGAATTGTCGCGGTTGTCGCCCATCGCATAGTAGTAACCGGGAGGCACCACAAGTTCCCCGTTAACGACATACTGGTCGAGCATCTCGCGGCCCCGTGGATAAATCATAATGTCAGGCTGCTGCGGGAAATTATTCAGGTAATTGCTCGTCTGCTCATTGACCAGAATCTTGTACGGCTCGGTTTCCGCCTTGCCGTTGACATAAACCTGCTTGTTCATGATATGAATGTGGTCGCCCGGAACGCCGATCACGCGCTTCACGTAGTTCTGCGAAATGTCGAGCGGATATTTGAATACGATAACGTCGCCGCGCTTCGGCTCTTCATAGGGGAGCACGTGTTTGCTAAACGCGTCCGAAGGAGAATAGGCCAGTTTGTCAACAATGAGATGGTCGCCAATAAGGACGGTGTTCTCCATCGATCCGGTGGGCACAACAAAAGCCTGCAACAATGTAGTCGTGCCGAACAGCAGCATCAGAATGGTAACGGCCCACTCCGAAATGAAGTTGCGGACTTCAGGTTGTTCTGCGGCTTTAACAGCCGGCTCAGTTTTGGGAAGGGTAGCCATGGATCAGTTTGAGAGTGCGATTCCAACGCGTCTTACTGAAAAAGTGTTCGGCCAGGTCGACAATGTGATCGACGCCGATTGTAGGATCGGCCAGGCGGTCCGTAGTCGTATCGTATGACCAATAAATGATCAAAGGTTTGCCGATAATATTCTCCCTCGGAACAAAGCCCCAATATCGGCTGTCGAGCGAGTTGTCGCGATTGTCGCCCATCGCGAAAAAGCTGTTCGGAGGGACCACCACTTCACCATTCACCACGTTCTTCTCGAGCATCTCCAAAGCGCGGTCGCTCAGGTGAAGATACGGCTGGCCGGGAAAATTGTCACGGTAGGGATCCATGTAATCGGTCTTGTGAATCTTGTACGGCTCGTTAAGTTTCACTCCATTCCGGAAAACATCCTTGTTCACTATATGGATGCGATCGCCGGTCACTCCGATGACACGTTTTACAAAAGTCTGCCGGATATCAACCGGGTATCGGAACACAATAATGTCGCCGCGCTTCGGTTCCCGGTAAGGCAGCACATATTTGCTAACCGCCCCCGGCGGCGCGTACGCAAGCTTGTCCACCAACAGGTGGTCGCCCACTAGGAGGTTATCTTCCATCGATCCTGTGGGGATCACGAAAGCTTGCACCAGCGTCGTGGTGCCGAACAGAAGCAGCAGAATGGTGACGGTCCACTCGGCAATTGCGCCTCTATGTTCCTGGCGTTCGGTCTTGTCAGGAAGCGGCGCGGGTGCCGTGGTCGTAGTTTTTTGAACGTTCACTTATCTTCAGTTTATCGCAGAGGAGGGTCGCGACGACGCTGAGAATCGCCGGAGACGAAAAACTTCACTGAATGAGATCCATACATTGAGCACGCCCAAGCCGCTAATCGCACCCCGGAAGTATGCGCTGCGCCATATATTTTGGAACCAGAACGGAAGCGACGAGAAATAATTGAGGTCCCAATCGCTGACCCACGGAAACACCATCAGGAAAACTCCAAGCTCGAAGCAGACGATAACGGCAAGCAGGCCAATGAGCTTCTGGTGCCACCGGTACGCGGGCTGCGTAGCCGTCCGCCGCAGTGGGACTGACGCTTCCGGAACCGGCGGCGGGTCTGGAGTGGACGGCTGATCGGTCACTGCTTTCCCGCCATCAAGCGTGCGCCTCGACCGCCACTTCAATCTGATCGTAACCCGTCCAAAGTTCATATTGGCAAGCGGCCCTGACTGGTTCAAAACTGAAGCGGTGCAGGAGTGTAGGCCCATGCTGCCGGATCGCATCCAGATGCTCTTCCGTGCCGTAGCCTTTATGACGAGCGAGTCCCAGGAAAGGGAATACCTCGTCCCATTGGCGCATCATTTCGTCGCGATGCGTTTTGGCGACGATCGACGCGGCGGCGATGCACTGGGACCTCCCGTCGCCGTGAATCATCGCCTCCTGCTCGATCGGCAGATCGACCTGAATCGCGTCCACCAGCAGGAAATCCGGCACTGGGGTAAGCTTCTCCACGGCGCGTTTCATCGCCACGCGGGATGCCTGATAAATATTGATCCGATCGATCTCGTAGGCATCGGCGGCGCCTACAGCCCAACAAATGGCTCGCTGTTTAATGCGCACCGCCAGTGTCTCCCGATCTTCAGGTGACAGCATCTTGCTGTCGCGCAATCCCCGGATGGGTTGCTCCGGCGAGAGAATCACAGCGGCTGCAACAACGGGTCCGAAGATGCAGCCACGGCCCACTTCGTCGACTCCGGCCACATAGCGGAATCCACGAGCCCTGACGTCACGCTCGAACTTGCCCTGGCAGCGCGGCAAAAAGAGTACCTGAAACTATGTTCTCTCTTTTAGACGAGCGGCCTTGCCCTTCAGTCCGCGCAAATAATAAAGTTTGGCGCGCCGGACCTGCCCGGTGCGGACCACATCGATGTGGTCAACCACCGGAGCATGAATGGGGAAGATGCGCTCGACGCCCTGGCCAAAGCTGATCTTGCGGACCGTGATGGTTTCGCCCATGCCTGTGTTGTTGCGGGCGATCAACACGCCCTCGAATGCCTGGAGACGCTCTTTGTCGCCTTCCTTAATCTTGACGTGAACCCGAATGGTATCGCCCGGACGGAATTCCGGGGTATCGGTCTTCATATTCTTATTAACGACTTTCGCCATCAGCGCGTTTTGCATGATTGAACATCCTCAGGTCCGGTCTCATCCGGGCCGTTTTTTCTTCTGCCGCTTTCCTGCGCCACTTCCGGATCTCCTCGTGATTACCGCTCAACAAGATCTCCGGGACGCGTAATCCACGAAACTCGGCGGGCCGCGTGTACTGCGGACAATCGAGCAGCGCGGCCCCGTGGCCCTCTTCGCTGAACGATTCCCAGACCGCCGACGCCTCGTTTCCAAGAACGCCGGGCAACAGCCGCGCCACCGTATCCACTACAACCGCGGCAGCCAACTCTCCACCGCTCAAAACAAAATTCCCAATCGAGAGCTCTTCGTCGGCCAGATGCCCGGCCACGCGCTCATCGACTCCTTCATACCGGCCGCACACCAACAACAACTCATCGGCCTCACTGGCCAGCCGCCGCGCCACCGCCTGATCGAACGATCGCCCCTGCGCCGACAGCAGGATCACCTTCATCCTGGCGGACCGCTCAGGCCAGATCGACTCGACAGCCTCGAAAATCGGCTCCGGCTTTAACAGCATACCCTCTCCGCCGCCGAAAGGCCGATCATCCACCGTTTTGTGACGGTCCGAAGTCCAGTCGCGGAGATTGTGAATCTCAATCTCCAACGCGCCCGCATCGCGCGCCCGCGCGACAACCCCGTGATCGAACGGACCACGAAAGAAGTCCGGGAAAATCGTCAGGATCCGAAACTTCATCCCTTCAACCCTTCCGGAAGCGCCACTACGATCCTTCTCGCCGCCATGTCGACCTCAACGCAAATCGACCGCGCGAAGGGGATCATCAACTCCCCTACTTCCAGCAAACCTGCCGCGCCATAATCCTGCCAGCCGGTCACCAATCCCAGCCGGTTTCCATCCGTCTCCACCACCTCGCAACCGATCAGGTCCGACTGGTAGTACGTTCCCTCTGGCGCCGGTGCCCGGTCCGAGAGCGGGATACGCACTTCAAAACCGCGAAGCGCTTCGGCATCATCTCTCGTCTCAACGCCGCCGAACTTGAATACCAATCTTCCGTCGTGCAGCCAAACCCTTTCGATATCAACGGGCCTTGCCACCTCACCCGGCGAAACCAGAAACGTGTTCCGAATCCTGTTGAACCGCTCCGGACCGCTTCCCAGCGGATCGGCCGTCACTTCACCCCGAATACCGCGCGCCCGCTCAATGATGGCGAGCGTAACCCACCGCGATTCCGGTTGCAGACTCTACTCCAGGATATCGAGAGTAAAGCGCCGGTTCAGCTTCATTCCAGCCGCGCCGAGCAGCGTGCGAATCGATCGCGCCGTCCTGCCCTGCTTACCGATGACCTTGCCGAGATCGCTTGGGGCGACCCGAAGCTCGAGAAGAGTTGCCTGCTCCCCCGCCACTTCACGCACACTCACTTCTTCCGGGATGTCTACGAGAGATTTCGCAATGTTTTCAACTAGCTCTTTCATCCCAGCCATTGGCATAAGAGTACTCCCTTTGAGACTAGGCGGCCGGCTGTTCGGCGGGCGCCGCGGGATTCTTCTTTATCAGGCGAGCCACCGTCTCGGAGGGCTGCGCCCCGGACTTCACCCAATGCTCGATGCGAGCATGATCGAGATGCACTTCTTTCGGCTTCGAAACCGGATTATAGTGCCCAACCACTTCCACTGCGCGGCTGTTGCGAGCCCGTTCCTTCTCGATCACCACGACCCGATAGGTCGGTTTGTGCTTGGCGCCAAAACGCGCCAGACGAATCATCAACATAGTTTACCTGACTCCTGTTCTCTTTCAAATCGCTCCACCAGGTTACGGCTGCTCATCCGAACATGCCACCCGGGAGCTTCAGATTGCCCAGATTCCCCAGCTTCTTGCCGAGAAATCCGCCAGAGAAGCTCTTCATCATCTTACGCGCTTGCGAGTACTGCTTGAGAAGACCGTTAACATCCTGCACCGAAGTGCCGCTGCCTTTGGCGATCCGCCGGCGCCGCGCGCCATTGATAATCATATGATTATGGCGCTCTGCCCGGGTCATGGAGTCGATGATGGCCACCACCCGGCCGATCTCTTTTTCATCAACTTTCACGTTTTTCAAATCCTTCATGATTCCGACCTGCGGCATCATGCCGAGCAGGCCTTCCAGCGGTCCCAGCTTTCGCAACTGCTTGATCTGATCGCGGAAATCTTCCAGCGTGAACTCATTGTCAATGAGTTTGCGCTGCATCTCCTCGGCCTTCTTCTGATCGATCTGCTCGCCCACCTTTTCAATGAGCGATAGTACGTCGCCCATCCCGAGGATGCGCGAAGCGACACGGTCCGGATGGAAGGGTTCAAACGCGTCGAACTTCTCACCGACGCCAACGAACTTCAGCGGCTGCCCCGTGACGGTGCGGATGGAAAGGGCTGCGCCGCCGCGCGCATCGCCGTCCATTTTCGTCAGAATGATACCGGTGACGCCAAGGCGCTTGTGAAACTCCTCGGCGGACTTGACGGCGTCCTGCCCAGTCATCGCATCGGCAACGAAAAGCACTTCTGACGGGTTCAGCAGGTCTTTCAACTCCTGCAACTCGTTCATCAACTGATCGTCGATATGAAGTCGTCCGGCGGTATCAACGAGCAGGATGTCTTTTCCCGACTGGACCGCTTCCTTGCGGGCCGAACGCGCGAGTTCGACCGGTTTCGATTCCTCTCCCGGCGTCCCTTCGTAGATGGGGAGCTTGACGTCGCGGGCAATGACGCTCAACTGCTTGCGGGCGGCCGGCCGGTAGACGTCGACCGAGACTACCAGCGGATTGTGGCCGTTTTTGGAAAGCCAGCGCGCAAGTTTTCCGGTGGTGGTAGTTTTGCCGGAACCTTGGAGGCCGACGATAAGGATAGCGCTGGGAGGTTCGTTGTTAAATCGGAGCTTGGCCTGGTGGGACCCGAGGATTTTGATCAATTCCTCGTGGACAATCTTGATCACCTGCTGGGCAGGCGAAAGCGCGGTAAGCACTTCCTCACCCATGGCCTTGACTTTAACGGCTTCGATAAGCTGCTTGACGACACGAAAATGCACATCGGCTTCGAGGAGCGCTACGCGAATCTCGCGCAACCCAGCCTCCATGTTTTCAGCCGTAAGCTTTCCTTCGCCGCGCATGTTTTTGAACACACGCTGCAGTTTTTCGGAGAGGTTATCAAACATGGCTTTGGTTTCGGGACGTACTGCGACTTCTAGAGGGCAGTGTTTTCATTATAGAGGAGGCCGGAGGCGAAGTCGAGGAAGCCTCGGTTGGCGATTCGGGGTTGACTATATTGAAAAGAACCTTGACTCCGTCGATTAAGCCGATCGTCTGCCAGGGTCCCCTCGGTACCTACTATCGCTGCCCAGCCAATTTGACGGATTGATCAACGAGGCATGCAGCTATTTCAAGGGCAATAACCGAGCTCGTGGCCGATCAGTCCAGTCAAGCGTGAGAATCGCCCCGTTTGCGAGATCTGCCGCGCAGTCCTCCAGC
>Ga0105240_10000500_pt1 | contig 72286 bp, 60 predicted proteins | sample KBSC54metaG_FD_80426 | JGI IMG/M metagenome (GOLD analysis project Ga0105240, IMG submission 80426) | Corn rhizosphere microbial communities from Kellogg Biological Station, Michigan, USA - KBS C5-4 metaG | ecosystem: Host-associated > Plants > Roots > Rhizosphere > Soil | place: Michigan, USA...
CCGGGCAGCTTGCTCAAGTTCCGCCCCCTTCCGGAGACTCCGGCGGCAGCTCGGCCAGCAACTCGGGGGAAACCGGGGCGGTCAGCGCGGCGGTGGCCGTGTCGAGCGCATCGCGCAGGAACGCTTCCTCCGACACGATCAAACTGCCGCGCGCCTGTTCCCGGTCGAGGTCCACGACGCAGCTGTTGACGACGACCGAAGCGTTGAGCAGCCGTCGCATGAACCAGGCCTTCGGCACGTGAGGAATGGAGGCGGCCAGCAGGTCGAGGACGTGGTTGGTCACCGGTGTCAGGTCGCTGAACAGCAGGCGATTGGTCGGCGGCTCCTCGAAATAGCGCAGGCTGGCAAGGAAGGCGGCATAGCTGCGCCGCCCGTCGCGATCCTTCTCGTCCGCCAGAGGGCGGTACACGACTTCCACCAGGGCGCGGGGGTCGTTCATGCGGCCCTCGCGCGCTACCGCCGACAGCAGCTTCGAGCGGCGCAACTCCAGCGACGGCAGGCGATACTCGAAGATCGCCGAGATCAGACCGGCCATGTCGCCGAAGTGGTACTGCACCGCGAAGTGGTTGGTCGCCCCGGCTTCGGCGGCGATCTGGCGCATGGAGACGCCGTCCGCGCCGTGACGGGCCAGGAGGCGCTCGGCGGCCTCGATGGTCATCTGCCGCGTGTTCCGCCGGCCGCTCGCGACAGTTGCTGCCTTCGCCATAGATTCTCTGTCGACCCGTCGGCCCCCTGGGCGCCGCTACCTCATGTCCCCGCCCCGCCGTCAAGCATGCCGCCAAAATTCCATCAAATGACTTAAAATATTTTACAAGTGAGGATTCGATGTGCAACGTTGGGGCAAGGGGAGGGCGTCCGATGAAGAAATGGCTCCTGGCCTGCAGCCCGTTGGCGCTGGCGGCGGTGCTCGCGGCATTGCCCACAGCATCGTGGGCGGATCCGGCGCCGACGGACGCCGCCAGCCCGGATGTTGTCCTGCCACGGCCCGAGCCGCCGTTTGCCGGGCGGATGGGACGTACGGTGGACCAGTCCGTCGCCGCCTTCCCGACACCGGTCCGCGCGCCGGCGGACGCCCCCAACGTGCTGCTGATCATGACCGACGACGTCGGCTTCGGCGCCAGCAGCACCTTTGGCGGCCCGATCGCGACGCCCGGGCTGACCCGGCTGGCCGAGTCGGGCCTGCGCTACAACCGGTTCGAGACCGTGGGCATCTGCTCCCCGACGCGCGCCGCCCTGCTCACCGGCCGCAACCATCACAGCGTGGGCATGGGATTGTTCCCGGAACTGGCCACCGGCTACCCGGGCTACGACGCCGAGATCCCGAAAAGCGCGGCGACCATCGCCGAGGTGCTGCGGCTGAACGGCTACAGCACGGCGATGTTCGGCAAGAACCACAGCACGCCGCTGCCTGACCTCGGGCCCACCGGTCCGTTCGACCGCTGGCCCACCGGGCTAGGCTTCGAATACTTCTATGGTTTCAACGCCTTCGGCGCGAACCAGTACACGCCGCCGCTGTACGAGAATACCCACCCGATCGATCCGCCGTACAACGACCCGCACTACATCCTCGACGACGATCTGGCGAACCACGCGATCGCCTGGATTCGCACCCAGAAGGCGGTTGCGCCGGACAAGCCGTTCTTCGTCTACTACGCCACCGGCTCGACCCATGCGCCGCACCAGGCGCCCAGGGACTGGATCGACCGGTTCAGGGGTCGGTTCGACCAGGGCTGGGACCGGATGCGCGAGGAGACCCTGGCGCGGCAGAAGGCTCTGGGCATTGTTCCTGCCAACACCGAGCTCACGCCCAGGCCGGCCGGCATCCCCGCCTGGGACAGCCTCACCTCGCAGCAGAAGCGCATCTACGCCCGCATGATGGAGGTCTACGCGGGGATGCTGGCCTACAGCGACTTTGAGACGCGGCGGGTGGTCGATGCGGTGGCGGCGACCGGCCAGCTCGACAACACCCTGATCATCTTCATCGAGGGCGACAACGGCGCGAGCGCCGAGGGTACGCTGCAAGGCAGCACCAACGAGACCGGCACGCTGAGCGGCCAGGCCCCGGAAACCCTCGACTACCTGGACAGCATGCTGGGTCAGCTCGGCGGGCCGATGAGCTACGGCCACTATCCGGCCGGCTGGGCCTGGGCAATGGACGCCCCGTTCCAGTGGACCAAGCAGATCGCCTCCCATTTCGGCGGCACCCGCAACGGGTTCGTGGTGTCCTGGCCGAAGGGTATCTCGGCCCATGGCGAGATCCGCTCCCAGTTCCACCACGTCGTGGACATCTTCCCGACCATCCTCGAGGCCGCGGGCCTGCCCGCGCCGACCGTCGTCGACGGCGTGCGTCAGATGCCACTCGAAGGCGTCAGTATGGAGTACAGCTTCAACGCCCCGCAGGCGCCGGGCCGCCACCACGTCCAGTACTTCGAGTTGATCGGCAATCGCGGCATCTACGCCGACGACTGGTTCGCGAACACCACGCCCAAGCGTGTGCCCTGGCAGGTCGGCTCGCGCCCGCCGGGCGACGCCGCCGACGATTACCAGTGGGAACTCTATGACCTCCGTACGGATTTCTCCCAGGCTCACAACCTCGCCCAGCAGAACCCGCGGAAGCTGAAGGAGCTGCAGGATCTCTGGTGGCGCGAAGCGGCCGCGCACAATGTCTTGCCGGTCGACGACAGCTTCGTGGACCGGCCCGCGCTCTCGGGCGCCGCGCCTACCTTCAACGGCGACCGCCGCAGCTTCCGCTACTTCCCAGGTGAGCCGCGCATCCCGATCCCGATCGCCCCGGATATCGGCGCGCATTCCTTCTCGGTCACCGTCGAGGTGGTCACGCCGGTGGTTGGACCGACCGCGGGCGCGCTGGCGACCTTCGGCGGCCGCTTCGGCGGCTGGGCGTTCGTGGTCCTGGACGGGAAGCCGGCGCTGATCCACGCCCGTTCCCAGCAGGCGAAGGACATCTACCGCGTCGCCGCCACCCAGGTGCTGCCTGCCGGCAGATCGGTGGTCCGGTTCGACGTCGACTACGACAGGGGCCGCGCGGGGGGGCCGGCCGCGGTCACGATCAAGGTCAACGATGCCGTGGTGGCGTCGGGCCGGCTCGAGCGCACCTCCGGCGCCGCGGGCGCGGGCAACGAGCCCATGAGCATCGGCCGTGACTGGGGGACGCCGGTCAGCGCGGACTACGCCTCGCCGTTCGATTTCTCAGGGACGCTCGACTACGTTCAGGTCGATCTCAAGTGAGCCCGGGGTCGATAGGCTGCTGCGAGCACGGCGACCGCCTGGTCGATTGCGTCGTCCATGACGGCGTTCCTCGGCATCTCGGGCGCCTCGTCCGTGGCGATCCGGGCCATCTGGCTGAAGAACAGCAACGAGGCGCCCGCGAGCCTGATCTTGAAGACGCCATCGGGCAGTTCCGAGCGCAGGTCGCGGATCATGGTGATCAATCTCCGCGTCACCGGGGCGATGTGGTCGGAGTCGTCGCGAAGCTTCGAGATCGACTGGCCTTGCTGGACGGCGAGCAGGAAGCCGAGATAGGTCGTCCGCCCCTGGCTATTCTCATGCTGGGCAATCGGCAGAAGAAGTGTTTCCACCAGGGTCTTCAGGTCGCCCAGCAGTCCGGCCGCCTCGGCGGCGGCGAGCCGCTGCGCCCGGACGGCGTCAAGCTCGACCAGGTTGAACTCGAAGATCGCGCGGATGAGGTTGTCCTTGCCGCCGAAGTGGTGCTGCACCACCGAGTTGTTCGCCGAGCCGGCGTAGGCGCCGATCTCGCGCAGCGACACCCCGTCGAGCCCATGCCGTGCATAGAGCTCCTCAGCCGCCTCGATGAGGGCGCGCTCGGCCAGGATTCGCCGCGTCTGGACTTTGCGCTGGCTGGCGCGGGGGCGGACCCGCGCGGCCGCTGTCGCGTGCTTGCTGTTCGGCATCTGATGAGAGGGCGGCTTGCCCGGCTGCTCCGTTGTGCGCGTCGAGGCGGCCCGCTCCACAGTCGCGCCAGCGCGACGACAAGCTAACAGCCGGACGTGGGTCATGAAACCGCTGGGCGGATGCGACGTCAAGAAAAAGACAGGTGACTGACTTAATTTGTTGACGGGACGATGGTGATGGTCCAGCGTCAGCCGCAAGGAACCGGGGATATGGGCGTTGGCCCGCAACCGAGACGGCCAGAGGCCGCAGGTTGGCGGAGCTGCTCCTGACCGTTCGAACTGGTCACGCCCTCCCCAGACGATCGACAGGCTGGCTGCGGAACGTCCGCGCCAGCGAAGGGGGGAAGACCATGGGCAACAAGTATTGGCTGGCAGCCTGTTCGGCGACCGCCCTGCTGCTGGGAAGCGGCGGCATGGCGATGGCCGCGACCGCAACAGACAGCGCCGGAGCCACTACGACCGAGGCCGCGGCGCCGACGTCGACCATTGGCGACGTGGTGATCACGGCGCGCAAACGGCAGGAGAATCTGCAGCGGGTGCCCGTGGCCATCACCGCCCAGACCGGCGCCCAGCTCGAGCAGCAGCGTATCGTCCAGCCAACCGACCTGGGTCGCATCGTACCCTCGATGCGAACCTTCTTCGCCTCGAGTTCGGACAACTCGGCGCAGATCGCCCTTCGGGGCCAGGTGGCCTCGGACGTTCTGATCGGGATCAGTCAGCCGGTGGGGCTCTACGAGGACACCGTGAACATCCCGCACCCCTTCGGCGCCAACAACGCTTTCTTCGACCTGAGCCGGGTCGAGGTGCTGCACGGCCCGCAAGGCACGCTCTACGGGCGCAATACCACGGGAGGGGCGATCAACATCATCACGCGCGATGCCGATTTCAGCGGCTTCCACGGCTTCATCACCGGTGAGGTCGGCAACTTCCAGGACTACAAGTGGGGCGGCGCATTCAACATTCCGCTGATCGCCGATCAGCTCGCGGTCCGGATCGCCTATCAGCGTTGGGATCGCAACGGCTTCGGCCACTCGCTTCTCAATGGCCAGGACCTGGGCGACGACCACCACGACAATCTGCTCCGCGTCAGCATCAAGTGGAACCCGCGTGACAACCTGCATGGTAACTTCAAGATGGAGTACGGGGACGCCCACCACACCGGCCAGTTCCTGGCCAATGTCTCGCTTTGCGGGGCGGTCAACGGCCCGACCAACCCGCCGGTCTGCTCGTTCGTTCCGGCCGCGGCCAACTTTGCCTCGCTGACCGCGGCCCAGCGGCGCGCTGCGGCCGTCGCCATCCCGAATTCAGCCTTCATCCAGAACGCGGTCTGGTCCGATCCGACGAACAACGTGCCGCTGCTGCTATCGGCAATCAACGGCGGCAACGCCGCCGCCTTCAACCAGCTCGGCGCGATTGGGCAGTCGGTCCTCGCGAACTGCTTCGGGTTCACCCACACCAACTGCCTGCAGACGCATGAGTACGACAACCTCACGACCTGGCACGGCGTCGGCGACATCACCTGGGACATCACTCCGGACATCTCGCTGAGGTCCATCACCGGCTACCACGGCTTCACCGACTGGAAGGACGGCGACCTCGACGCCACCGGCGCCCAGATCCTGGATATCGGGATCGGCACGGCGGCGTCTGGTGGCCTGCCGATCGCGCCGGAACTGGGGCCCAGGCCGGTGCCGTACGATCTGAAAGCCGACCAGCAGTCCGGGCAGTTCACCCAGGAATTCGACCTCACCGGCAAGGATCTGTTCGGTCGGGTCAACTGGCTGGTCGGCGCCTTCATGAGCGTCGATCGCGGCCACGGAACCCAGACGTCCGCCGCCAACGAGGACATCGCCGTCCCGCTCGGCAGCGCCGCCGCGCCGTTCACCGCCACCGGCAAGGACGGCATCTCGATCGATACAAAGACCTGGGCCGTGTTCACCCAGGAGGACTTCAAGATCACCGACTGGTTCAGCATCACCGCCGGCGGGCGCTACACCCACGAGCACCTGACCAACATGCTCGCCAGCTTCGACTACAACTACTTCACGGGGACCTATTCGTGCCAGGCGGGCAGCCTGGCGTCGAACGGCGTCGCGAGCACCATCACCGGCATTCCGATCCCGGTCCCCGGCGTACGCGAGAGCTGCGCCTATGCGCAGGGGACGAATGCGTCAGGGCAGTTCGCCACCGCCTTCGGGCCGAATGACTCTTTCCACAATGCGGTGTTCACCGGCTGGTCGTACCTGTTCAGCGCCAACTTCCAGGTGACGCGCGACATCCTGTTCTACTTCCGCACCGCACGCGGCTTCCGCGGAGGCGCGTTCGGACGGAACAACGCCCCCGCCGCCCAGCCTGAAATCGCCACCGACTACGAGCTCGGCTTCAAGGGCGACTTCCTCGAACACCGCGTCCGCCTCAACGTCGCGCTCTACCAGACCAACTACACCAACAAGCAGGTGAGCGTGCTGACCTGCGCCGGCGGCGGCACACCGCCCTGCACGTTGGGCTTCGGGACGGCGGTCCTCAACGCCGCCACCGCGCGCATGCGGGGCTTCGAAGTCGAAGGACAGGTGCGCCCGTTCGAAGGCATGTCGATCTTCGGGAACCTCTCGTACAACGACGCGGTCTACACCAAATGGCTGGGCGCGGTGTCGGGCGACGGCACGTCGCTGAACGTCCTCGACCCGTCGAACCCCACGGGCAGCGCCGCCGGCTTCGACCTTGGCGTGGTTCCCAAATGGCAAGGGAACCTCGGCGCCCGCTACGAGCATCCAATCGGTCCGGGCATTGGCGCGATCGAGGTCAATTACCAGTACATCGGCAACGTCGCGATCACCCCGATCACCCGCCAGTACGCCGTGCCCCTGGCGATCGAGCAGTACATGCAGCGCGCGGTGGGCCTGGTCGACGCTCGGATCGAGTTCAGGCTGCCCGAACAGGGGCTGACCTTCTCGATCTGGGGGAGCAACCTGGCGAACGTCTACTGGGGCCGCGAAGGCATCTCGGCGAGCTTCAACGCCGGCATCGGCCACCTGCTGGTGTCGGATCCGCGCATGTACGGGATCACCATCCGCAAGACGTTCGGGGCCGACTGAGGTCGGCCGCAGAGCTCAGGCCTAGTAGTGCAAGGGGAGGGGAGATGACCACTTCGACGTGTCGGGGCTCGCGAGCGTTCTGGTCCAGGTCGGCGGTGCACAAAGTCACCACGGCGCTCTCGTCGACGCTTGGATGCCTCATCCTGGCGACCGGCCAGTTCGCGGCGGCGGCCGATCCGCCCGCACCGTCGGGCGCCGAGGTGGTGCTCCCGGACAACGCGCCGCTGCCGCCGTTCGGAGGGACCATCCGCGAAGCCAACCGGGACTCCACCCCCGACTGGCCGCAGCTGCCGCACGCAGCGCCGGGCTCGCCCAACGTGCTGCTGATCATGACCGATGACATGGGATTCGGCGCCACCGACGCCTTCGGCGGGCCGGTGCCGACGCCCAATCTCGACCGGCTGGCGGCCCACGGCCTGCGCTACAACGAGTTCCACACCACTGCCATCTGCTCGTCGACCCGCGCTGCGCTGCTCACCGGCCGCAACCATCATGCGGTCGCTACGGGCTACCTGGCCGATGAGCCGGAGGGCTATCCCGGCTACTGGTCGATCATCCCCAGGAGCGCCGCCACGATCGGCCGGGTGATGAAGGGCTACGGCTACAACACCGCCTTCTTCGGCAAGCACCACAACGTGCCGTTCTGGAATCAGTCGGCGGCGGGCCCTTTCGACCTCTGGCCGACGGGACTTGGCTTCGAATACTTCTACGGCTTCGTCGGCGGCGACGTCGATCAGTGGCGCCCCAACCTGTTCCGCGGCACGGAGCGGGTGGACGAGAATCCCTCCGACCCGACCCAGACCCTCGACCACGCCCTGGCCGACGACGCCATACGCTGGATCCACAACCAGAAGGCCGCGGCGCCCGATAAGCCGTTCTTCATCTACTACGCCACCGGCTCGACCCATGCGCCGCACCAGGCTCCGGCGGACTGGATCGCAAGATTCAAAGGCCAGTTCGACCAGGGCTGGGACGTGATGCGCCAGCAGACCTTTGCGCGCCAGAAGGCGGCCGGGGTGATCCCGACGGACGCCGTGCTGACGCCCCGCCCCGCCCAGCTGCCCGCCTGGGACTCGCTCAGCGCCGACCAGAAGCGCGCGTTCGCCCGGATGATGGAGGTCTATGCCGGCGAACTGGCCTACGAGGATGCCCAGGTCGGCCGCGTCCTCGACGAACTGCAGCGGATGGGCCAACTCGACAACACCCTGGTGTTCTTCATCGAGGGCGACAACGGCGCCAGCGGCGAGGGCGGGCCCGGCGGCATGCTCAACGAACTGGGCACGCTGCAGAACCATGTGACGGATCCGCCCGAGAAGATGGCGGCGGCCATGCCGGAGATGGGCACGGGCCACACCTATCAGAACTATCCGGCCGCATGGGCCTGGGCGATGAACACGCCGTTCCAGTGGATGAAGCAGGTGGCCTCACACCTGGGCGGGGTCCGCGACGGCCTGATCGTTTCCTGGCCGGGGCACATCCCCGACCCAGGCGGCTTCCGCAGCCAGTATTCGCACGTCGTCGACATCTATCCGACCATCCTGGAGGCGGCCGGCGTGCGGGCCCCCACCATCGTCGACGGGGTTCGGCAGCAGCCGGTCGACGGGGTCAGCCTGCTGTACAGCCTGGACCATCCGGGCGCGCCGGCCAGACACAACACCCAGTACTACGAAATGAGCGGCGACCGGGCGATCTACCACGACGGCTGGCTGGCCAATACGACGCCTCAAAGGCGGCCCTGGGAAGAGGCGGCGCCCGGCGACGATCCGACCCAGTACCGGTGGGAACTGTACGACCTGGCACACGACTACAGTCAGTCGCGCGACCTGGCGGCTCAAGACCCGGCGAAGCTCAAGGAGCTGCAGGCGCTGTTCGGCGTCGAGGCCCGGCGCAACAACGTCTACCCCCTCGACAGCCGCTTCACGGCTCGGGCGATCGACATGATCAGGCGAGGCGGGGGGCCCGGCCGCACCGACTTCGTCTATTGGGGCGCTGACACCCGGGTATCCCAGAGCGCGGCGCCGCAGCTGGGTGGGCGCTCCTTCACCCTCACCGCCAATGTGCGCGTCAACGCCGCGGCGTCCGGCGTGCTTGCGGCCACCGGCAGCTGGTTCGGCGGTTGGAGCTTCTACCTCGATCACGGCCGCCCGGTCGCGGTCGAGTCCGCCTCGACAGGGGCGGAGGATCAGTTCCGGGTCGAGGCCCAGGCTCCGGTCCCGGCGGGCGACGTCACGATCCGTTACGAGTTCACCCCCGACAGCGCCCAGCCCATGGCCGGCGGCGCTGTGTCGATCTTCGTCAACGGGGCGCAGGTGGCGAACGGACACATCGGCCGCACGATCCGGGTCACCGCCGGCATAGGTGAGACCTTTGACATCGGCCGCGACACCGGTGAGCCGGTCACCGGCGCCTACCAGAACGAGGGCGTCTTCCAGGGTCAGATCGACCGGCTCGAGGTGAAACTCGGTCCGCCCGGGGCGCCCGGCGCCGCCGCGCACCCGGCGGATGTGGATTAGGCCTGCTGAGAGGGGTTCGAAATGGACACGAGGCGACCAACGATGCCCGGGCGCCCTGAGCGGAAAAGGTCGCGCACGGGCTGGGTCAGGACGGTCGCCGCGCTTCCGTCGACCCTGTGCCTTGCGTTCCTGGCCGGCCCTGGCGCGACCGCGGGCGAACCGGCAACCGCCGCGGCGACCGAGGTTGTCCTGCCGGACAATGCGCCGTTGCCGCAGTTCGCCGGGACCATCCGCGAAGCCAACCGGGACTCCACCCCCGACTGGCCGCAGCTGCCGCACGCAGCGCCGGGTTCGCCCAACGTGCTGCTGATCATGACCGATGACATGGGCTTCGGCGCCACCGACGCCTTCGGCGGGCCGGTGCCGACGCCCAACCTCGATCGGCTGGCGGCCCACGGCCTGCGGTACAACGAGTTCCACACGACCGCCATCTGCTCTTCGACCCGGGCGGCCCTGCTCACCGGCCGCAACCACCACGCGGTGTCCGCGGGCTATCTCGCAGGCTCGGCGGAGGGGTACCCCGGCTATTGGTCGATCATTCCCAGGAGCGCGGCGACCATCGGCCGGGTGATGAAGGGCTACGGCTACAACACCGCCTTCTTCGGCAAGCACCACAATGTGCCCCCGTGGGCCGAGTCGGATGCCGGGCCCTTCGACCTGTGGCCGACCGGGCTCGGCTTCGAGTATTTCTATGGTTTTGTCGGCGGCGATTCCGACCAGTGGCGGCCGCCCAGCCTGTTCCGAGGGACGTCGCGGGCGGACGAAAATCCGCCGGATCCGACCCAGACCCTCGACCACGCTCTGGCCGACGACGCGATCCGCTGGATCCACAACCAGAAGGCCGCCGCGCCGGACAAGCCATTCTTCATCTACTACGCCACCGGCTCGACCCATGCCCCTCACCAGGCTCCCCCGGACTGGATCGCCCGCTTCAAGGGCCAGTTCGACCAGGGCTGGGACGTGATGCGCGAACAGACCTTCGCGCGGCAGAAAGCGGCGGGCGTGATCCCGGCGGACGCCATATTGACGCCGCGCCCAGCCCAACTGCCGGCTTGGGACTCGCTGAGCGCCGACCAGAAGGGCGCCTTTGCCCGGATGATGGAGGTCTACGCGGGAGAGCTCGCCTATGAGGACGCCCAGATCGGCCGCGTCCTCGACGAACTGCAGCGGATGGGCCAGCTCGACAACACCCTGGTGTTCTTCATCGAGGGCGACAATGGGGCCAGCGGCGAGGGCGGGCCCGGCGGGATGCTCAACGAAATCGGCACTTTGACAAACGGAGTGGCCGATCCGCCCGAACGGATGGCCGCAGCCGTGCCCGAGATGGGCTCAGGGCACACCTACGAGAACTATCCGGCCGGCTGGGCCTGGGCGATGAACACGCCGTTCCAATGGATGAAGCAGGTGGCCTCACACCTGGGCGGCGTCCGCGATGGCCTGATCGTCTCCTGGCCCGGCCACATCCCCGATCCCGGCGGCTTCCGCAGCCAGTACTCGCACGTAGTCGACATCTACCCCACCATCCTGGAAGCGGCGGGCGTGCGCTCGCCCACCATCGTCGACGGCGTCCAGCAGCAGCCCCTCAATGGTGTGAGCCTGCTCTACAGCCTGGACCACCCGAACGCGCCGGCGAGGCATACCACCCAGTACTACGAGATGAGCGCCAACCGCGGCATCTATCACGACGGCTGGCTGGCCAATACGGCGCCGCAGCGCATGCCGTGGGGCCAAGCTCCGCCCGGCGACGATCCGACTCAGTATCGCTGGGAGCTCTATGATCTGGCGCACGACTACAGCCAGTCGCGCGACCTCGCCGCGCAGAACCCGGCCAAGCTGAAGGAACTGCAGGCCCTGTTCGACGTCGAGGCCCGGCGCAACAACGTCTATCCCCTCGACAGCCGGTTCAACGCCCGCAACGCCGACCTGGCGGCCCACCGGGGTCCAGGCCGCACCGATTTCGTCTTCTGGGGAGCCGACACCCGTGTGGCGCAGAGCGCCGCGCCCGCCCTGGGCGCGCGCGGTTTCGCCCTGACGGCCACAGTGCGCCTGCCCGGTTCTGCCATGTCGGGCGTGCTCGCCGCGACCGGCAGCTGGTTCGGGGGGTGGAGCTTCTACCTGGATCACGGCAGGCCGATCGTGGTCGAGTCGGCTTCGACCGCCGCACAAGACCAGTTCCGGGTGGAGGCGCAGGCGCCGGTTCCTGCCGGTGACGCGACGATCCGATACGTGTTTACGCCCGACAGTGCAGAGCTCCGGGCCGGCGGCGTCATGTCGATCTTCGTGAACGGCGCGCAGGTTGCGACGGGCCGTATCGGCAAGACCATCCGCGTCACGGCCGGGATCGGCGAGACGTTCGACGTTGGGCGAGACACGGGCGAACCTGTCACGGCCGCCTACCAGAACGAGGGCGTCTTCCAGGGCCAGATAGACAAGGTCGAGGTGACGCTCGGGACGGCGACGCTTGGCCCGGTCTCCCCTCCGGCCACCACGCCGTCGCGCAGGCTCGGCGATTGATCAGGCGCCCCGGCCGAACGACTGGCGGATGGTAAGGCCGAACATACGTGGCGGCGAGACCAGGATGTGCCCGATGCCGCCGGCGAACAGCGCCGAAATGCCCTGGCGTCCCCAGTAGACGTTGCCGACATTGGTCACCCAGGCGGCAAACGTCAGGCCGCGCTCCGGCAGGCTGAACTCGGCCCGCAGGTCGACCAGACCGACCCCGCGCTGGATGTACCGCTCGATGTCGAGGGGCACGAGAATCTGGTGGTTGATCGGCGTGATCGGCACGCTGCCGATGTACTGGTAGTCGATCTGCACCGCGCCCATGCCCGGCCCGATGGGGTGTTCGTACCGGCCGGTGACACTGCCCTGATAGGTGGGCGTGACGCCGAGCGGCAGGCCGGAAGCGTCGCCGCTGGGGTTCGGAATGTAGGACGGAGGCGCCCCCCCGCCCGTGGGATTGCAGGTTGCCGAGGTGATCGCCGCGCCGGTGGCGGGATTGGTGATCACGCCGCTGAGGTCCGGCCTGATGATGCAGAGCGCGTTGCCGTCGCCCGTCACCGCGCCGATCCACTTCGTGTAGATCGCCTGAGTGTAGGAGAAGTTGCCCGAGATGGTCAGGCCCTCGAAGGGTCGGATCATGCCTTCGAACTCGACGCCGCGCATGCGGGCCGAGGCGGCGTTGAGCACCGCTGTCGAGAAGCCGCTCGGGCAGGGCGGCTGGAAGCCCCCGTTGCAGGTCAGCACGCTCACCTGCTTGTTCGTGTACTCGGTGTCGTAGACGGCGAGGTTGGCGCGGATGCGGTGATGCCAGAACTCGGCCTTGAAACCGACCTCGTAGTCGGTGGCGATCTCGGGCTTGGCCGCCGGCGCGTTGGTGCGGCCGAACGCGCCGCCCCGGAAGCCCCGCGAGGTCTTCACGTAGAGCAGCACGTCCGGGGTGATCTGGAAGTTGCCGCTCAGCAGGTAGGAGGTTCCCTTGAAATAGGCGTCCTGGAACGACCCGTTGGGGCCGAAGGCGGTGCCGAAAGCTCCGAGGCCGTTGGCGCCCTGGGCATAGGCGCAGCTGTCCGGGTTGCCCGGGATCGGCAGCGGCAGGCCGAGGATCGTGGTGGCGGCCCCGTTAGAGCCGAGTGTCCCGCCTTCGCAGGTGTAGCCGCCCGCTGGGATCGACGTGCCTTGAACGATTGCCGGGAAGTAGGCGTAGTCCCAGTTGGACAGGACCTCGGTCAGGTGTTCGTGCGTATAGCGAAAGCCCGCGGTGAGCGTGAACCAGTCGGTGATCTTGAAGTCTTCCTGGGTGAACAGTGACCAACTGTTCGTTCGGTTGGCGAGACCGTCATGGTCCGACGCCGTGAACACCGTGCTTGAGCCTGGCGCGCCGAGGGTCCGACCGGCGGCGAGGTCGACGAGATTGACCGGCACCTGCAGGCTGTCTGGGGTCAACACGGCCTGCGCGCCGTGGCCAAGGTCGGAGAAGATATAGGCGCCGCCCAGCCAGGTGATGCGTCCGCCGAACAGCTTGCCGCTGAGGTCGAATTCCTGGGTGACGTTGTACGAGGCCTGGTCGGCCTTCAGCGGGTACGGCGGGATGAAGTTGCCGAAGTAGGGGGTGGGCGTCAGGGCGCCTGGATAGCTGGCCGGATTGCCGGCGCCGATCTCCTGGAGCTGGGCCTGAGTGGCGTCCAGGTCGCCATTCTTGAAGTCGACGAAGCTGTGGTAGCCGGTGATGGACCGCAGATTCATCCACGGCGTGACATCCCAGCTGACGTCAATCACGCCGTGCCAGGTGGTCAGGTTGTCGAAGACGTTGGCTTCGATGCAGTTCGTGTGGCCGAAGCCGAAGCAGGGCGCCTCCGCGGCCACGCCCATGCTGACCAGTTGGTTGAAGGCTCCCACGCCTGCTGGCCCGCCGGTGTTGAGCACGGTCGACAGCAGCGACAGTCCGGTGACCGGGTTGGTGGCCAGCGCGTTCTGAATGTAGGTGGTGTTGGGCGCCGCCGGCAGCAGCGCGCGCAACTGTGCCGCGGTCAGCGCATTGTTGGTCTGGAACTGCGGTCCGCACACTTGCGAACCCGCGGCGTTGGTCCCGCACAGCGATGTATTGGACAAGAACTGACCGGTGTGATGAGCGTCGGTGTACTCCATCTTCGCGTTGATGCGAAGATTGTCGGTCGGGTTGAACTTGATGCTGACGCGGACCAGGTTGTCGCGGTGGTCGTCGCCGAGGTCCTGGTTGGTGATCAACGAGCGGCCGTAGCCTTTGCGGTCCCAGTGCTGGAACGCAAGGCGGATGGCGAGCTTGTCCTCGATCAGGGGAATATTCAGGGCGCCGCCCCAGCGGAAGCTGCTGTAGTTGCCGACTTCTCCCTCTGCGAAGCCGTGGAAACCGTTGAAGTCCGCGTCGCGGGTGATGATGTTGATCGACCCGCCGGTGTTGTTGCGGCCGTAGAGCGTACCTTGCGGACCGTGCAGCACCTCGACCCGACCGATGTCGAAGAAGGCGTTGTTGGCCCCAAACGGGTGCGGGATGTTGACCGTGTCTTCATAGAGACTGATCGGCTGGCTGACCCCAAGCAGGGTATCCGAGGCCACCTGGCCCCTTAGGGCGAACTGCGCCGAATTATCCGAACTCGAGGACACGAAGGTACGTAGGGAAGGGACGATCTTCCCGAGGTCGGTGACTTGCGTGATGTGCTGCTGCTGAAGCTGTTGGCCGCTGTTGACCGTCACCGACACCGGCACGCGCTGCACGTTCTCCTCGCGCTTGCGGGCGGTCACGACCACGGCGCTGGCGGAACTCTCCGGCTGGGTGGTTGCGGTCTCCGCCGCGACGGCGGCGACGGCGCAAGATCCCGCCGACACGGCCGATGCCGCTAGCGCCCCGCACAGCAGTCTCGAGCGCAGTCTCATGAATGTTTCCCCCTTGTTGCGTCCTTTAATCCATTCCCACTTTAATAAGTCAATAGTCTTATAAGACGACAGCCTGAAATCCGCTCCGGCTTGTTTCCGCGCACCCGCAACGGCGCAGGCGTCATGGAGCCCGACCCGAGAGAGGAGGTGGCTTGTCGGCGACTGCTGCGGTTAGGGGCGCGGAGCGGTCGTGGCTCCGAGAGCGCTGGCGGCCATCGCCAGCAGCTCGTCGAATTCCATGTGGCTGGACCTGGCAGCCTGATTGCTGATGGCGGTGTTGATCATGTCGCTGACAACGGCGAACCGCTCGGCAAAAGCCACTGGCGACAGCTCGGGATAGTGAGTGGACAGCAGGTCGCGCGTCTTCACCGTGATTGGCGCCATTTCGTGAAGACTGGTTCGCTCGACCATCTGATTAAACCGGCTCAGACCAGCCAGAAACCCGGCGTAGCTGTGCGTTCCAGTCTGGTCGACCTGCTCCATGATCGGCCGGAACAGCACCTCGAGCAGTTCGAAGGCGGTAGCCTCGCGTCCGGCCTCAGTGAACTCGGCCAGCATCGCCTCGCGCCGAGCCTCCAGCGGCCCCAGCCGATGTTCGAAGATCGCCCGGACCAGCCCTTCGCGGGTCTTGAAGTGGAACTGGACGGCGAAGTTGTTGGCTGCGCCGGCCTCGCGCCCGATCTGGCGCAGCGGCACGCCGTTGATCCCATGGAGGCCGAACAGCCGCTCTGCCGTCTCGATGATCCGCTCGATCGTCGCTGCGCCGGATTTTGCCATTGTGAGGTTATCGCCGCGCCCGTTGCGAACCGGCTGCGGTCCCGAACGGCCGCCGCCCTGGCAGTTGATCGGCACGTAGCTACCACGCGGTCGCCTTCCGCGCAGCCGGTCGTTACCGACGTCTGGCAAAGCCGTCACCGACGGCCCGCCGCGCCGGCTTGCATAACAGATCGGTCCATGTAAGACGATAGACTTATTTAGACGCGAAGCAGGCGCTGCGCGCGCCCGAACGCGTCAATGGACAGGGAGGCGGCGCATGGCGCACGGCGCGCGAATTTGCAGGCTATTGGCCGGATGTTCCTCGGTGGCGGCCATCCTTGCGGCGCCGCTGGGGCCGCCGGTTTTCGCCCAGCCCGCGTCCCGCGGCGTGGCCGCGCCGTCGACCTGTCCGGCCGACGCAGCGCCGCCGTTCCAGGGCGTCGCCGCGACGCAACTCGCCGAGTCGACCCCCGCCTGGCCGGCGCCGGTGCGGCCGGCGGCGGATGCGCCGAACGTGCTGGTATGGCTGATCGACGACCTCGGATTCGGCCAATTGTCCGCGTTCGGAGGATTGGTCGAGACCCCGAACCTCGACCGGCTGGCGGCGCACGGGCTGATATACAATAACTTCCACGCGACCCCGATCTGCTCCTCCTCCCGCGCGGCGTTGCTCACGGGCCGCAACAGCCACACCGTCCACATGGGCGCGCACGAGATGACCTCGCGGGGGTTCCCAGCCTATGACGGCCGCATCCCTGCCTCGGCGGCGATGACCGCGCGCCTGCTGCAGCAGGCCGGCTACACGACCGTGGCGCTGGGCAAGTGGGACACCGTGCCGCCCCAGGAGTCCTCGCCCTCCGGCCCCTTCGACCGCTGGCCGGTGGGCTCCGGCTTCGACCATTTCTACGGCTTCCTGTCGTCGGAGACGGACGAGTACCGGCCGACGCTGTGGAGCGACAATACGCTGATCCAGAACCCGCAGTACCCGAGCGGCTACTTCTTCACCGACGACATCGCGAACAAGGCGATCGACTACATCACCGGCCTGAGGTCGGCGACTCCGGACAAGCCCTTCTACATCTACTGGGCGACCGGCGCGGCCCACTATCCGCACGAGGCGCCCGAGGCGTGGCGCCTGAAGTACCGCGGCAAGTTCGACATGGGTTGGGACAGGGCCCGCGAGGACATCCTGGCCCGTCAGATCGCCCGCGGCCTGGTCCCGCCCGGCACCCGGCTGTCGCCAAGGCCCGCCGGCGTCCCCGCCTGGTCGTCGCTCTCGCCCGACGAGCAGAAGCTCTACGCGCGCCAGATGGAGGTCTTTGCCGCCTACGTCAGCGAGGCGGACGCCCAGTTCGGGCGCATCCTCGACGCCCTCGAACGGACCGGTCAGCTCGGCAACACGCTGATCTTCGTGACGGCCGACAACGGCGACAGCGCCGAGGGCGGCCTCAGCGGCGGGACCAACGAAGCTCGCCTGATCCAGGGCAACGGCTCAATTCCGCTGGCTGAGAACATGCGCCACTATGATGGCTGGGGCACGCCGCAGTCTCCCGGTCACTATAGCGTGGGCTGGGCCATGGCCGGCAATACGCCGTTCCAGTACTTCAAGCAGTCGGCCTTCCAGGGCGGGGTACACGTGCCGGCGATCGTGTCATGGCCGAATGTGATCAGAGACGTGGGCCAGATCCGCACCGAGTATCACCACCTGATCGACATCTCGCCGACCATCCTGGCCGCGGCGCACGTCGTCCCGCCGGTCTGCGTGAACGGGGTGGTCCAGCAGCCGATCGACGGCGTCGACATGGCCTACAGCTTCAATCAGCCGGGCGCGCCCGACCGCCGAACGGTGCAGTACTACGAGATGTGGGGCAATCGGAGCATCTACGCCGACGGCTGGACGGCCGTGGCGCTGCACAATCCGACGCCCTGGAATTTCGCCGCCACCGCCGCATCGTCGATCGAGCAGGATCGCTGGCAGCTTTTCCATACCACCACCGACTTCAGTGAAAGCGAGGACGTCGCGGCGAAGTATCCCGACAAACTCGCCGAGATGCGGCGACTGTTCGATCAGGAGGCTCGCAAATACGGCCTCTATCCGCTGCGCGACGACGCCGTCCGCACCGATCCCGACGATCCCAACCGCGTGCGCCGGGGCGACCGGTTCGAATTCTACGGCCCCGGCTCTTATGGCTTCGCCGAGCAGCTTGCGCCGTCGCTGATGCATCGCAGCTACTCGATAGAGGCCCTGGTTGACATGCCCCGGGACGGCCAAGGCGTGCTGGTGGCCGTCGGCGGGTTCGACGGGGGCTACACGTTCTACGTCCAGAACGGACGACTTCACTATGCTTACAACGATGGCGACCGGACCAACTTCCATATGGTTTCCGACCGCCCGGCGCCGGCGGGGAAGGTCCGGCTGGAGTATCGCTTCACGCTGGAGGATCACGGGCGGGCGAAGGGCGAGTTGTTCATCAACGGCCAGGCGGCGGGCGTGCAGGAGTTCGACTTTCACCCGATGCGGAACTTCTCGGCCGGAGAGGAACTGTTCAACGTCGGGCGCGACACGGGCACGGCGGTCACGCCTGCCTACGCGGCGCCCTTTGCGTTCAACGGCGCGATCGACACGGTGGTGATGACGCTGAAGTAGTCCGGCGCCGCCGCCGGGGCGCCGAGCGCCGTCGGGGCTAATAATGTAGCCTCGACAACATGTCGTAGCGAGTTTGTGGCTCCTCGGGCAGGACTCGAACCTGCGACCCGCCGGTTAACAGCCGGCTGCTCTACCAACTGAGCTACCGAGGATCAGGCCAATCGGCCGAAGGGGCGCCTTCTACGCTGGGCGGGCGGTGGGCGCAAGGCTTGGCTCCGGTCGCACGCGGACGGAAAAAAACCGCCTGGCGCACCGCGCCAGGCGGGTGAAGTGGTGATGGTGGGGTGTCTTCATGGAAGACGAGTCAGATGGTCTGATTTTATGGTTAACCCTGTCTTAACGGGCGGCTTGGGGAAGAGGGCGGGCCGCGCCCGCGGATGACAAGCCGGCCACGGTTTGGCACAGTTGCGCCGAGGGCGGCCGCAAGCGGAGGACACGCACATGCTTCCGAACAGGTGGGCTTTGGCGATTCTGGCCGGCGCGGCGCTTGGCGCGGCGTCGCCGGCGCTGTGGGCGATGGGGTCCGGCGGAGGCGGTGGGGGCGGCATGCCGTCCGGCGGCGGCATGTCGCAACCCGAGTACGATCCGCTGGTGGAGTACCAGCGCGGTCAGGCGGCGCTGGAGGCGGGCAAGTACCGCGAGGCGGTCAGCGCGTTTCAGCACGTCGTGGACGCCACCCCGCGCGCCGGCAGCGCCTGGCTGATGCTGGGAGAGGCGCGGTCGGGGGCAGGGGACACCCGCGGCGCGGCGGACGCCTACCAGCGCGCCGTCAAGCTCGACGGCTCGTCGATCGACGCCCACCGCGAACTGGCGCTGGCCTACATCAAGCTGAAGCACCCCGAGAAGGCCAGCGTCGAGCTGACCAGCCTGCAGACCCAGGCCGCCACCTGCGGCGACTCCTGCCCGCAGTCGGCCGACCTGAAGGCCGCGATCGCGGCGATCCAGGCCGCGATGCCGGGCCAGGCCGCCTCGCCGACGGCGCCCGCCACGGGCTCGGCGCCGGCCACGCCGCCGGCGGCCGCCAACGACGTTCCGCCCAGCCTTTCCCTGGCGTCGCTCCAGGCCGGCGACGGTGCCTATGTGCGGGCGGTGAGCCTGATCAACGAGCGGCGCTTTCCTGACGCCCTGGCGGCGCTGGACAAGGCCGAGCTCGCGCTCGGGCCGCATCCCGACATCCTGACCTACAAGGGCTATGTCTGGCGGCGCATGGGCGACTGGGCCAAGGCCGAGGACTACTACCGGCAGGCGCTGGCCATCGCCCCGGACCATCGCGGCGCCACCGAATACTATGGCGAGCTGAAGGTGCTGGAGGGCGACATGGCGGGCGCGCGGGCCATGCTGGCGCGGCTCGACGGCGCCTGCACGTTCGGCTGCGCCGAGGCGGAGGAGCTCAGGCGTTGGATCGACCACCGCGGCGATCCGGCCTCCTGATCTTCGCCGTCGCCGCGCTGTTCGGCACGGCCCTGGCGGCGGCCGGCGCCCCGCCGTTGCGGGCGCTGCGCTGGCTGGCGCCAGGGGTCGATCCGGGCGTGGCCCTGACCCACCGGCCGGCGGAGTGCCTGACGGCGAACCTTTCGCCCGAGGCGGCTTATGAGGCGGAGCTGGGCAGGGCGGCGTTTCGCACCCCGCTGCTGCTGGGGGGCCAGGCCGCGCGGGCCGGCGTCGCCTGCGAGACCTGCCACCGCGGCGGACACGCCAACCCCGAGTTCCGCTTCCCGGGAGTCTCGGGCGCGCCGGGCACCGCCGATGTGACGACCTCGGTGCTGTCGTCCCACCGCGGCGACGGGATCGACAATCCCAAGCCGATCCCGGACCTGTCGGGCCCCAAGGCGGCATTGAAGGTCGACCAGGACCCCGCGTCGGGCAAGCTCGAGGCCTTCATCGATGGGGTGATCACCCAGGAGTTCGACGGCGCCGAGCCGCCGCCGGCGGTGCTGAAAGGACTCGCAGCCTACGTGCGGGCTCTTTCGCCGGAGGCCTGCCCCGGTGTCCGGCCCATGACCGTGACCGCCGCCGGCGCCCTGGAAGACGCCCGCCGAGCCGTCCGCGCGGCGCTGGCGGCCCTGGAGCGCCACGACCCGGGCGCCGCGATCTTCATGGCGGAGGCGGCGCGCTCGCAGCTGGGCGACATGGCCGAGCGCTACGCCGGACCGGACCTGGCTGCGGTCCGTGGGACGCTGGCGTTGGCTTCCGGCGATCTGGCGGCGGCGGAGGATGCGATCCGCCGCGACCCAACGACGGCCATACAGCCGCTGGCGCTCTGGCTCGCTCGCTCCGGGGAGTGGGGTCCAGGCGTCACTCGGCTTGAAGCGCGCACGCTCTACGATCCTCGCCGCCTTCGTCTGGCCGCACGCGCCGCGGGCTGAGACTTCGAGCGGCCCGTTCGTGAAGCTTCCGTGATAAAACTGACAAACTTGGCCGCTATGGCTTTGCCATGGCCGACCACAAGATTTTCAACGTCCTCTTCCTGGACACCAGCAACTCGAACCGGACGATCATCGCCGAGGCGCTGATGGACCGGCACGGGGTGGGGCGGTTCGACGCCTTCTCCGCCGGCTGGTCGCCGTCAGGTGAGATCAACAACGTGGCGCTCGAACTGCTGCAGAGCCAGGGTTTCCCGCCGAAGGACTTCCGCTGCAAGCACTGGGACGAGTTCACGGCCGACGGCGCGCCGCACATGGACTTCATCTTCACCCTCTGCGACGACGCGGCGAAGGAAACGCCCCCGGCCTGGCCGGGACACCCGATTACGGCCCACTGGAGCATCCCGAACCCCGCCCTGGTGAAGGGCTCTCCGGCGGTGATCGCGGCCGCCTATGACGAGACCTTCCGGGTGCTCCGCAACCGCATCAACCTGCTGTGCGAGCTGCCGATCGACGCGCTGGACCGGATGGCGATGGAGCAACACATCCGCGAGCTGGAAGAAAGACACAACGCGGCGTAGGTCTCCTTCGGAACCGGGCGCGGCCCGCAGCGGCCAATTCGGGCGTAGCGCTGGCCTGGAACGCCTTCTCGGCCGGCCGATCGCCCCGACGCTCGCCAGGCCGAAAGCCAGCCCCCAGGCAGATCCACCAACCCGATCTGCCATAGGTATCGTGTCGACGCTAATTCGCGGGCCATCCGCCTGAACGGTGTTGCCAGATCAAATCGGGCGGCCGGCCTTCGCCCCTGGGCTGCTCCGTGTTTCGGGGAGCAGCCATCGATCATCCGTGAAGACTCTGGGGGAGACGCGGCCGCCGGGCAGCTGGAACATCCGCGTTTCAGCCTAACAGGGGGTGAAAATCAGCGTCGATCGCATTTCGCATTTGGTTTGACACTACCCGGCCGCTCACCCCCCTGATCGCTACGGAGGCCGGGAACCCCGGCTTTCCGGCCGTGGGCCTGCCGCTGAAGGCCGTTGACGCAGGTCAATGCGGCGCGCGCGAAAGACCCGATTGTGGCCCGGGATTTCGGGAGAAGAACATGTCGGTCGTTTCGGGCTTTGTGCGCGGTCTGGTCTGTATCGCCGCCGCCTCCATGGCGCTGGCCGCCGGCAGCGGCACCGCCTCCGCCGCGCCCGGCTACTGGCGCTTCGACCACATGCAGGGCACGCCCACCCAGGACTACCTGAACACCATCAGGGCCCTGCCTGGCCGCGTCGAGGAGCAGAGGGTGACCTACGCCTTCCAGAGCGACTTCGCCGGCAAGGGCACGATAACACTCTACGTCAAGAACGATGACGCCGACCATCGTGTCTACGTTACCCAGTACGCGTACAATTTCGGCACGAGCACCGACATGTCGGCGCTGGCGCCAGGCCAGGTGGTGACGTTCAGCGGCGACGTATCGCTGCAGTCCACCTTTCCGTCCGCTTCCGGCTACGGGAAGATGGCCGCGGACCAAGGCGACTATTTCCTGGCGTTCGACGCCAAACCCGGCGGCAGCGCGTCGGGTCAGGGCCAGTTCACGACGCCCGGCGGCGGCCCCGGCGCGACCATGGACATCTACGCCAACGCCTACATGGCCGCGAACGGCGCGCTCAGCGCCCGCCTGGACCTTGTCTACACGTGGGTCGAGGGCGCGCCGCCGGCGCACGCCGACCACGGCGCGCCTCCCGGCGTCGAGGACCCGGTGGCCGATGTCACTTGGTACGTCTGCTCCTTTCCCGACCCGAGCCAGACCTGCGGCGACTGGTTGTTCCACAGCGATGGGACGATCCAGGGAATCGTGAATGGACAACTGGTCTGGTCCGGCCACTGGACCAAGCTCGCGCACTACACGTACCAGTACGACTTCTTCTACTCGGGCGTGACGCTGCAAAGCTGGGTCCAATTCTCCGACCCTGACGGCGCCGGCCACGCCACCGCCCTGACGGGCTATCCCGACGCGGGTATGACAACGCCTTACCGCAAGGGCCAGCGCCACTAGAGCCCGTTCAGCGAAGATGGAACTGTCTTCCCGGTTAGAACGCGCTTGCCCGCCTTCTCGGCCGGCCGATCGCCAGGCCGAAAGCCGGCAAATATCGCGGGGTCGCCGACCAAACGGGCTTCGTTTCATTACCCTGGCGGGGAGGGAAGACCGCCCGCGTCCAGCTTCCCTAGGGCTGGGTCTGCACCAGGGTCTGGGCGTCGCCGCCGATGATGCAGGTGTGGACGTTGAGCGGGCAGAGGCCGCGCCAGTGCTCGATCTCCTGCTGCCGCAGCACCTCGGGGTTGGCCCTGAGCGCCTCCGCCCGGAGCCGGGTGCTCTCGGCGTCGCCCTTGGCCGCCTCGATCTTGGCCTGGGCCTCGGCCTGGGCCTGGGCGATGCGGCCCTGGGCGACGAGCGTGGCCTGCTCAACCTGCGACTTCGCCGTGATCCCCTGCAGCACGCTCTCCGGGTACCTGATGTTGCCCAGCCAGGACAGCTGGCTGATCTCCACGCCCTGCGGACCCCACTTCTTCTGGACCCTCACCAGGGAGCGCTGGATCATCTCCTGCCGGCCGCCGGAATACATCTGATCCACCGGCATCAGTTCGCTCTCCGCCGCTATGGCCGACCTGACGTCGTTGCGGATCGGCGTCTCGAACAGCTCGTTGAACGTCAGCCGCCATGTGGAGTACAGCCTCGGCGCCAGCGCCGGGCTGACCCGGAGCACCACCTGCACGTCCGCCGTGAGCGGGAGGCCGGTGTGGTCGGAGAAGCTGATCTCCTCGTTCTCGTCCCCGTCGGCGTTGTGCTCCTTGGTGTAGGCGTAGGAGCGCTCGATCACGGGGTACTGCACCACCCGCTCGCCGAGCCCGAGGAAGTGCCAGCCCGGCGGCAGCGGGGTGGGGTCCACCCCGGCGTTGCCGCCCAGCGTGCGGATCAGCACGCCGACCTCCCCCGGCTGGACGGTCACGCTGTGGCGGGCCACCGAGCAACTCGCGATCGCCAGCAGCAGCACCGCCACCGCGATGTAGCCGGCCAGCCGCAACGGCGGGGAAACCTTACGGGCGATCGGGGGTAGGGCCATCCGTCTTGCCTCCGTCGGCGCTCCGGAGCGCGCCGCGTACGTTTCTGACCATCACATAGAGCACGTAGAGCAGCGCCAGTCCCCCGAAGCCGCCGACCGCGAACGCCCCGGGCGGGCCGAGGTCGGAGTGGAGTCCCCAGACGTAGGGCACGGCCACCCGGAACAGCAGCCACGCCAGCACCAGGAAGGCGACCGCGAAGCCGATCACCTTGATCGCCAATTTGAACTCGCGGTCCATCCCGGCTCCGCCGATTCTCGCGCGTCGTGAAGCTAGCACGAGCTTGGGTGGGAGCGGTCAGGCCTTGTTCAGCCGATAACCGACGCCCGGCTCCGAGACGATCAGCTCCGCGCCGAGCTTCTGGCGCAGGTAGCCGACATAGACGCGCAGGTACTGCATCTCGGCCTTCTCGCTGCCCCAGACCGCGCGCAGCAGGTCCTCGTGCCGGACGGTGCGGCCCCGGTTCAACGCCAGCTCGCAGAGCAGGTCGTATTCCTTGGGCGTCAGCTTCACCGGCTGGCCGGCCTTGCTGACCGTGCGAAGGCCGAGGTCGATCAACAGGTCGCCCGCCTCCAGACGGGTCTCCGAGCCGCGCGCCTGCACGCCGTGGCGCAGCCCGGCCCGCAGCCTCGCGAGCAGCTCGTCCACGCCGAACGGCTTCTGCACGTAGTCGTCGGCGCCCAGGTCCAGGGCCTCTACCTTCACCGCCTCGGCGTCGCGCGCCGAGAGCACGACGATCGGGGTGGCCCCCTTGCCGCGGATCTCGCGGATCACCGACAGCCCGTCGCGGTCCGGCAGGCCGAGGTCCAGGAGCACCAGGTCGGGCGCGTAGTGGGCGTACCAGCGCAGCCCCTCGGCGGCCGTGAGCGCGGACACCGGCCGGTAACCGGCCGCCTTCAGGGTGGCCGCCAGGGCGGCGTTGAGCGCCGGGTCGTCCTCGACCACCAGCACGGTGGCCGGGTCGGCCGCCTCGGTCATGACGCGGCGCTCCGGGCCGGCTCGGCGGCCGGCGCCAGCGGCGCCATCAGGCGCACGATCGCGCCGCTGCGGTCGGTTCGGTTGGCCGCGCCGATGCGGCCGCCCTGGGCCTCGATGAAGCCGCGCGCGATGGTGAGGCCAAGGCCCGTGCCCGGCGGCCGGCCGTCGCCCATCACGCCGCGGGTGAACTTCTCGAACAGCGGCTCCACCGGGCCCTGGAAGCCCGGCCCTTCGTCCAGCACCTCGATCCAGCCCGACTCCCGGTCCTGACCAGCGCGCAGGCGGATGGTCGAGCCGGCTGGAGAGTACTTCGCAGCGTTCTCGAGCACGTTGGCGAGGGCGGTCTCGAACAACGATGCGTCGGCCATCAGGGGCGCGGCGCCGCCGTCGACATCGTTCACCACCTTGCGGCCGTCCAGGGCGAAGGTGGCGCGGTCCAGGGCGCGGCGGGCGAGGTCGGCCGGCGACGCGGGCGCGGTGCGGATGGGGAGGGCGCCGGCTTCCAGCCGGTTCATGTCGAGCAGATTGGCCACCATGCCGCTAAGGCGCGCCGCCTCGGCCTCGGCCGAGGCCAGCAACTGGGCGCGGGTCGCCGCGTCGTGCGCCTCGCCGAATTTCTGCAGGCTCTGCAGCGTGACGAGAATGGTCGAGAGCGGCGTCTTCAGGTCGTGCGAGACGGCGGCCAGCAGGTCGCTCTTCAGCCGCTCGGCCGCGACGGCGACCCCGCTTTCCAGCACCTGCCGGGCGTATTCTTCCCGGTCCAGGGCCACGGCCAGGTAGCCGGTGACGATGTCCACGAGCTGTTCCGGCGCGGCCGGCCGGCCCTCGTCGCGGCCGGAGATGCGCACGCCCACCACCGCCCGACGGCGCTGGGGCGTGACAACCGGCCAGAAATCGTAGCCGCTCTCCTCGGCTGGGTAGGCGCCGCCACGGGTCGCCAGCTTCGAGGCCAGCACCCAGGCCGCCGCCTCGGTCTCGGCCGCCGTGAGCTTCGCCCCGCCGGCGGCCGCCACAAGGCTCAGGTCGTCGTCAGTCTCCAGCAGCACCACCGCCGGCGCGCGGAACAGGCTGGCCAGCGCGTTGGCGCAGGCGCGGGCCACCGCGCGCATGTCCTTGGCCCCCACCAGCGACCGCGCCAGCGCGTGCAGGGCGCTCGCCTGGTCGGCCGACTCCCAGGCCTCCAGCGCCCGCCGCCGCGATTCGGCCGCGACCCAGCTCACCGCCCCGGCGGTGGTCAGCAGCAGCGTGAGGGCCCAGACATTGGCCGGGTCGTCGACCCGCAGGCTGAAGCGCGGCGCGATCAGGAAGAAGTTGTAGGCCAGCACCCCGGACACCGCCGCGCTCAGGGCCGGTCCCCAGCCGAAGCTGATCGCGGCGATCACCACCGGCAGCACGAAGATCAGCGACAGGTTCGGGACCGACACGGCCTGGTCCACCAGCACGGCGATCAGGGTGGCCGCGCCCACCAGCAGGATCGAGACCGCATAGGCCGCCCAGACGGGCGTGGGACGGCGGCGCTCGGGAACGACGGTGACTTCCGACAGGGTCATGCGCCCCTCGAGGACAAGGCCAGGCCGCAAAGAAGGGACGCGCCGGGCCGCGGCGCAAGGGCGCAGCTCCGCCGCAGGGCCACAACCACATAGGATTCTTATGCGCGGTTGGCCGAGAAGCGGCGCCCTCAGACGCGCGGGGTCCGCCTCCATGTCCGCAATCACGGCGCATGCCGTTCCGCAAGCGCCCTCGCTGCGCAGCTTCCTGGGCCTGGCCGTCGGGTCGGCGGGGGTGGTCTACGGCGACATCGGGACCAGCCCGCTCTACGCCTACAAGGAAAGCATCACCCACCTGGCCCGCCACGGCGTGGTGGCGAGCGCCGACGTGATCGGGGTGGTCTCGCTGATGCTGTGGTCGCTGATGGTGATCGTCACCATCAAGTACGTCCTGATCCTGATGCGCTTCGACAACCGCGGCGAGGGCGGCACGCTCTCGCTGATGGCGCTGGTGCAGCGCGCCGGCGGGCGCGGCGCCGGGCTGATCGTGATCATCGGCATGCTGGGCGCCGGCCTCTTCTTCGGCGACGCCATCCTGACCCCGGCGATTTCGGTGCTGTCGGCGGTGGAGGGGCTGGAGGTAATCCACGGACTGGACGGTCCGATCCAGCCGTTCGTCGTTCCGATCGCGCTGGGGGTGCTGTTCGGGCTGTTCGTGTTCCAGCGCCGGGGCACCGGCGGGGTGGGGCGGTGGTTCGGGCCGATCTGCCTGATCTGGTTCGCCGTCCTGGCGGCGCTGGGCCTGGCGGCGATCGTGAAGGCGCCGCAGATCCTGCGCGCGCTCGACCCTCTGGAAGGCGTCGCCATCTTCGCCCGCCATCCGGTGATCTCGCCAGCCATCCTGGGCTCGGTGTTCCTGACCGTCACCGGCGCGGAGGCGCTCTACGCCGACATGGGCCACTTCGGCCGCAAGCCGATCCAGCTGATGTGGCTCAGCGTGGTCTTCCCGTGCCTGATCCTCAACTACCTCGGCCAGGGGGCGCTGACGCTGTCGACCCCGGGCGCCACGGAGAACCCGTTCTTCCTGCTCGCCCCGGCCTGGTTCCAGCTGCCGCTGGTGGCGCTGGCCACGGCCGCCACCGTGATCGCCAGCCAGGCGGTGATCTCCGGCGCCTTCTCCATGACCCAGCAGGCGATCCAGCTCGGGCTGCTGCCGCGGATGACCCTGAAGCCGACCTCGGAGGAACATGCCGGCCAGATCTACGCGCCCCAGATCAACTGGATCCTGATGGTCGGCGTCACCGCCCTGGTGGTCGGCTTCGGCTCGTCCACCAAGCTGGCCAACGCCTACGGCGTGTCGGTGGTTGGGGCGATGATCACCTCGTCGATCCTGGCGGTGGTGGCGATCCACCGGCTGAACAAGCGGCCGATCTGGCTCTCGATCCTGCTGTTCTCGCCGTTCCTGGTCGTGGAAGGCGCCTTCCTGGTGGCCAACCTGCTGAAGGTGGCGCACGGCGGCTACGTGCCGCTGCTGATCGCCGGCGCGCTGATTTTCGTGATGTGGACCTGGATGCGCGGCTCGGCGCGGCTGCGCAAGGCCGAGGAGTCCGACCTGACCGTCAGTGACGTGATCAAGATCCTGACCAGCCGTCCGCCGCTGCGCGCCAAGGGCACCGCCGTGTTCCTCACGGCAGAACCCACCCATGTGCCCGTCGCCCTGATGCACAACCTCAAGCACAACCAGGTCCTGCACGAGCAGGTGGTGCTGCTCACCGTGCGGGTCAGCGACCGGCCGCGGGTGGCCGACGACGAGCGGGTCCAGACCTCCGAGCTAGCCCCCGGCTTTCGCTCGCTCACCTTGACCTTCGGCTTCATGGAGACACCCAACGTCTCGCGCGGCCTGGCCCTGGCCAAGGCCAAGGGGTTGAAGTTCGACATCATGCGTACGTCGTTCTTCCTCAGCCGGCGCACCATCATCCCGCGTCGCAAGATGGGCCTCGGCCAGATCCAGGACGCCCTGTTCGGATTCCTGGTCCGCAACGCCACGCGCGCAGCCGACTTTTTCCAGATACCGCCCTCCCGGGTGGTGGAGCTGGGCGCTCAGGTCACCTACTGAAGACCCGTCAACTCTCGCAAAATATTCGCCGACTGGCAGTAGCGGGGCCGTGAACATTCTCCCGCGCCGTTCGTTCTTCTCGCATGGAAAAGAAGATCGACCGTGATCGCCTCCTGGGCGTGGGCTCCCTCGTCGCAATATCCGCCGGCCTTCTGGTAGGGGTAGGTCTGAGACCCAATTACGCTCAGGATCAGTTCGGGCCGCGCCAGGAGTTCCACGCCGGTGACGTCGGCGCCGACTCCTCCTTCCAGTTGGCGTCGTTCACGCCGCAAGCGACCGCTGATCTTGCGCCTCCGCCCGTGACCGTTCGCAAGCCCAAGCCGGACGCGCAACCCGTCCCGGCGCCGGGCCTCGATCCCGACGATCAGCCGCCAGTCCTGACACCGACCGTCTGGAGCCCGCCGCCCGCGCCTCCGTCGCCTGCGCCGGATGTCGAGGCCGCGCCGCAAGCCGATCGCGACGACATCGCGCCGCCGCCCGCGACCAGCGAAGATGCGGGTGGGGGACTGAAGTCGGCGTCTTCGGACGACGACGCCCAGTGATCGCGGTTCAGGCCGCCTCCGCCATCGCCGAGGCGCCCTCGAAATAGCGGCGCGGGTTGTCGAGCAGCATCGCGTCGATCACCGCCTCGTCCACGCCCAGGGCCTTGAGCCGTGGGACCACCTTGCGCGAGAAGTGCAGCGGCGTCCGCTCCGGCGCGAGGTTCGCCGGGTACATCTCGCCGCGCATGTGAAAGACGCAGTCGTGCGAGACGATCACCTTGTCGGCGAAACCCGTCTCCACGATCCGCGCCAGGCACTTCGCGCGCTCCTCGTCCGGCAGAATGCGCTCGATGCCGAACCGGTCGAAGCCGATGTAGGCGCCGGCGTCGACGATGCGGCGGTGGTAGGCGTGATCGGGATTGCCGCAGGAATGGCCGACGATGATCCGACCCGGCGCCATTCCGTGTCCGCCCAGGATCCGCAGCTGCTCTTCGCCGTCGATCGCCTCGGTGTGTGTGGTGATCGGCGCGCCGGTGGCTTTCGAGGCGATGGCGGCGGCCTTCAGCACGGTCTCTTCGTAACGGGTGAACGGCGCCTTGCCGGTGGCCACCTTGATCACCGCCGGCTTCAGGCCGGTCTCGCCGACGCCGTCAGTGAGCTCGGCGATGAACATGTCGGCCATGTACCTGTCGGCGTCCGGGTTCAGCCGCGCCATCATCTTCCAGTAGGCCCCGGCGCTGTGGTCCATGTAGAGGCCGGTGGCGAACAGGATGTGGAAGCCGGTCCGGGCCGCCACCTCGCCCATGATCTCCACGTCCCGGCCGAGGTCGTTGGGGCAGGGGTCCAGCATGGCGCCGAAGCCGGCGCTCTTCATCTCCTCGACCCGGTCGACGCAGAGCGCGATCAATTCGCGCCGGTCCTTCGGCGGGCAGCGGGTGTCGCCCTCCCAGCCTGGGAAGGCGCAGACCAGATGCTCGTGCATCAGCGTCTTGCCCAGCTGGTCGGCCCGGATCGGCCCGTTCACGGAATTGAGCATGGTCATGCGCGCCGCCTCCCAACGGGTGCTGTGGCGCGAATGCTAGTGGCCTCGCCGGGCGGCGCCTAGCGGGACGCGCTCAGGACGCAGGTCCGCGGGGCACATCGCGCGGATCGACGAGGTTCAGCAGCGGCTCGCCGGCCAGATAGCGGCGCAGGTTCTCGACGAACAGGGCGTCGTTGCGCCGCTGCAGGCCCTCGCCGTACGACGAGGCATGGCCGGTCAGGGCGATCCTGGGGTGGGCCCAGAATGGACTGTCGGCCGGCAGCGGCTCCTTGTCGAACACGTCGAGGATGGCGAACTCCGGCGTTCCGCGATCCAGCGCCTGGAGCAGCGCCGTCTCGTCCACCAGCGTTCCCCTGCCGACGTTGACCAGCACCGAGCCCGACTTCATGCCGGCGAGGAACGCCGCATCGACCAGCCGGTCGGTGTCTGCGCCGGCGGGCGCCGCCAGCACCACCACATCCGCGCGTCGCGCCGCTTCCGCCGCCTGCGACAGCGGGACCATCTCGTCCGCCAGCGGGTGCGGGCCAGGCGTGCGGCGCACGCCTGTGATCGTCGGGCCGAAGCCGCGGATGCGTTCGGCGACGCCGGCGCCGATCGCGCCAAAGCCGACAATCAGCCAGTGGCTGTCGCGGATCTCCCGGAACCGGAAGTGGTCCCAGCGGCGGGCGGCCTGGGCGGCGCGTCGCTCGGCGATCCGCTGGAAATGGGCCAGCACCTCGGCCACCACATATTCGGCGATGCAGACGGCCTGGCCGTGGCTGTTGGACAGCCGGACGCCGCGCGCCGCCAGCTGGGGGAAGAGCGGGTGGTCCAGCCCCGAGGCCTGGCTGTGCGCCCATTCCAGCCGGCGCGACGCCAGGGCCGCCTCGACGAACTTGCCGGCGGCGGGGCCGAAATACATGCCGCCGCTGGTCCACAGCAGGTCGGGCTGGGCGTCGCCGAGGCTCACCGGCTGGCCGTTCAGGGTGATCTCGCCGGCGTCGTTCATCAGCAGCAGGTCCAGCCGTCCGGCCATCGGCGCGAGCGCCTCGGCGATGGGGCGGTAGGCGGTCTCGAAGATCAGCAGGCGCGGCATGCGGCCAGCTTGGGGCAGGCGCCCCGCCCTTGGCAACGGGCGACGGCAAACGCTTGATCCCGCCGACGGCGCCCTTAGCCTCAGGCCATGCCCACCCTTGCCGCCCGCATCGCCCCGATCGCCCTGCTGCTGTGCTCGAACGTCTTCATGACGGTCGCCTGGTACGGCCACCTCAGGTTCAAGGACCGGCCGCTGTGGCTGGTGGTTCTGGCCAGCTGGGGGATCGCACTGTTCGAGTACTGCCTGGCCGTGCCCGCCAACCGGTACGGCAGCTACGCCTACTCACCGGCCGAGCTGAAGGCGATCCAGGAGGTGATCACGGTGGCCGTGTTCGTGGTTTTCTCAGTGCTGTTCCTGGGCCAGAAGCTGACTCCGAGCATCCTGTTCGGGTTCGCCCTGATCGGGGCGGGGGCCTTCTTCGTCTTCCGCGGCGTGCCCCACCCCTAGCCGGGGCGGCCGCCGCCACGGCCAGTCGATGACGCCGCCCGCGAACAGCGCCGCCCACACCAGCACCGGCTGAAAGGCCAGGCGGGGCGCGTGGTACCACCAGCTGTCCGGCAACCCGGGCACGCGGACGTGGTCGAAGGCGTGGTGGAGATTGGCCGGGAACACGCACACCGCATAGAGCGCCAGCAGCACGCCCGCCGGCTTGCGCATGGCCGGGATCAGCAGCCCCGCCGCCCCCGCCATTTCGCAGACGCCGGTGGCCGCCACTACGGCGCCCGGCCAGGGAACCCAGTCCGGGACGATGGCCACGAAGGCCGGCCCGGACTTAAGGTGCAGCACGCCGGCGATCGCGTAGAACACCGCCAGAGCCAGGCGCAGGGCCCGGCGCACGCGCGGCGCCGGCGGGCCGTAGGCGGAGGGGGCATGGGGCGAAAGGCGCGTCATGGCGCTGATACGGGCGAGCCAGACCCGAGGATCAGCCGCCCGGTCGGGCAGGCCATCCTGCTGCTGATCGGCGCGGGTGGGCTGGCAATCCTGGGGTTCATGACCTGGCGACCGATCGCCCGGGGCGCGGACGCGATCGGCATCCTGAGCGGATTTGGCCTCGGTGTCGCCCTGGCTTTGGGATTCATGCTGGTGGGAGGCGGTCTGCTGGCCTGGTTCGCGATCCCGCATGGCCCGGTTTCGCTCCTCAATCAGCGCCAGCCCACGACCTCCGCCCTCAGCCGCGAACTTGCGCCGTTGCTGGCCGAGATGGAGGCCGTGCGGGCCCAGATTCGGGAGGAGGTCAGGCGCCGGCTGGTGTGGATGCTGCCGCTTGGCTTCGCCGCCGGTGTGGGACTGGCCTACCTGACGGCGCCCCACCACGGGCGCGACGTGAACCCGGTGGACGGGGTCACCTTCGCGTTCTGGGGTGTGTTCGGCGGCTATCTGCTGGCGGTCGCGGGACCGAACCTGCGCTATGGCGGCCGATTCAAGGAGCGGGTGCTGCCGGTGCTGGCGGCACGGTTCGGGGCGCTCACCTACCGCCGCCCGCCGCGCCCCGACCTGGCCCGGCTGCGCCGCTTCCACGTCTTCCGCCACTTCACCTGGGCGAGGTCCGACGATCAGATCGCGGGCGAGTACCGCGGGCTGGAGGTCAGTGTCTTGCAGCTGGAGCTCAGCCGCCTGCACGGCCTCTCGCGCCGCGTGGTGTTCCATGGGCTGCTGGCCGAGGTGACGCTGAAGAACCGGCTGCTCGGCGTCACCGCCATCGCCGCCGACGCCGGCGCTCTGGGCAACCTGGCCGACGAACTCGCCAGCCGTGGCGTGCGCCGCGCCGCGCTCGAGGACCCGGTGTTCGAGCGTGATTACGAGGTCTACGCCACCGACCAGGTGATGGCCCGCGCTCTGCTGACGCCGGAGTTCATGGAGCGCTTTCGCGCGCTCGACCAACGCTTCGGCCGGCCGTTGGCGCTGGCCCAGGACGACACCCTGATGCTGGCGCTGCCGCGCCCGGGCGACGTCTTCCGCGCGCCTTACTGGCGCACGCCGGCAGCCGACGCCGAAACACTGTCCGAGCTGATGCAGGACATCAAGGCGGTGCTCGCGGCGGTCGATACGGTGATCGACCTCGACGCGGCGACGCGCGAGGCGGCAAAGCCGCGATAAAGAATTCACCGCAGAGGCCGCCGAGAGGCTGTGAGCCTCCGCGTCCTCTGCGCCTCCTCCGCGACCTCTGCGGTAGATCCCTCACTGCACCACCACCGGATCGAGGCGCGAGAGCTTATCCGGGTTGCGGGTAATGAAGATGTCGCTCACCCGCCCGCCGTCGTCGTAGCCGAACGATACCGTCAGCATCGGCGCGCCGTCCTGGGTCAGGATCGCGCCCCGGCCGCCCGACAGGTCGGTGATCTCCCAGGCGTAGCCGGCCCACCAGCCGGTCGCGTTGGCGAGGAACTTCAGCGCCATCTCGCCGTCCAGCACCCGCAGGGCTGCGGTGGCCTTGCCGCCGCCGTCGGTGGTCACGCGCAGTTCGGACGACAGCATGGTCCCGAGGCTCGCCGCATCGCCGGTGACGATGGCGGCCTGGAACGCGCGCAGCAGCCGGTCCTGGGTCTCGCGCGGCGTCACATGCCGGGCCTTGCCCGCCTCGATGTGGGCCTTGGCGCGCGACACCAGCTTGCGGCAGGCGGCTTCCTGCATTTCCAGGGTGGCGGCGATCTGGGGGTAGGGCTGGTCGAACACCTCGTGCAGCAGGTAGGCGGCCCGCTCCTTCGGCGTCAGCCGCTCCAGCATCAGCAGGAAGGCGGTGGTCAGGCTCATCGCCAGCCCCTCGTCCGCCGGCGCGGCGGCGTGCAGCGGCTCGGGCAGCCAGGGGCCGACGTAGTCGGTGCGCGAGCGATGTGGGGCGCGCAGCAGGTCCAGGCAGCGGCGGGTGCAGACGGTGGAGAGCCAGGCGGCGGGCGTGGCGACCCTCGCCCGGTCCGCCTGGCCCCACTTCAGGAAGCAGTCCTGGACCACGTCCTCGGCGTCGGCGCGCGAGGCCAGGATGCGGTAGGCCAGCCCGAGCAGGGCCGGCCGCGCCGCCTCGAACGCCGCCAGGTCGCGCGCGTTCATGGTCAGTGCCGCGACACGCCGATGCGGTTCCAGAGGTTGATCAGCGCCACCCCGGCGGTCAGGGCTGCGATCTGCTCCTCCGAGAAGTGCGCCCGCAGTTCGGCGCGCAGCGGCCCCAGCGCGCGGTCGTTGTCGAACACGGTCAGAGCCTCCGTCCAGGCCAGCGCCGCCCGCTCGGCCGGCGTGAAGTCCTTCACGTGGTCCCACACCACCAGCCGATCAAGCCGCTCATTGGTCTCGCCATCGGCCCGCGCCTCGCGGGTGTGCATCATCACGCAGTGGGCGCAGCGGTTGATCTGCGAGGCCCGCAGCTTCACCAGGTGGAACAGCTGCGGCGAAATCCCGTGCGCCTCGATCGCGGCGCCCGGCGCGGCGAACATGGCCAGCACGTCCCCGATCTCCTGCTCGAACCGGGGCGGTGCGTCGGCCCGGGGCGGGGCCAGCGTGGCGGTGGTCATGGCTCGTCTCCTTGTCAGCGCCGGATGCGGCGTCTGAGGGGATGACGATGGAGGGGGGCGGTGTGTGACAAGATACGGAAATCCCCCCGTCTTCGGGGAAGTTCTGAGGCAAAGCTGCGCGGCTCAGCTGCTCCCTCGGAACGATCGCGGAGCTGTTAGATGCGCGATCCATGGGACGGGAGGCTTAGGCCGATTTTCCCCGCTTTCGGGCAGGTCACGATACACGCGGTGACAGCTGCCGACGGTCAAACCAGCAGCGTGCAACTCTGGTCGGATCGCCTGCATCTCGTGTGAAGTGAGTTTCCAGAGCCACCGATCATCCGCTAGCGCCTCCAACCTCCCGCGGCCAGTTCGGGCTGATATCCACTCGGCAAGGCATCCGAAGTTTTCAACTGGGTGCGTTAGGTGGCGCCCAGACAGAAGATTTACTTCATACAGGTCCCGCAGCTTGGGAAACGGGTCAACCCACAGATTGCCATCTCTGGCATACTTGAACCAACGCGCAAGGTCAGCCGATTCGTCATTATAATCATTGTCGAGGACGCCCTCCAAGGCGCTCGCGTATCCACTCGGGAAGGCAAGGTCGTCGCGGACGTAGTAGTAGCCGTATTCGGCACCAAGTAATTCGATTGCCAAACGAAATAGATCTGTGACGGCGACGATCGGCGCGGATTTCAGTGGGAAGGCGAAGCCCGCGTTGAATGGAATGTATGAATAAGCCGGTATTAAAGAAGCGTCGCCAGAACGCCTTGTAGGTTCAAAGGCATCTACGGTGCCTCCGTGTGTGATCGCCCCCCCTTCCGCACCTTCCGCTTCTCGAAAGCCTGTCACGAAGACATAGGCCGCACCTTGCGCGCCCGGCAGGTCGCCGTTCGCTAGGCGTTCAAGCGATCGCGGCTGTATTTGGCGAGTCCTGACGCGCCCAAACCCGGCGTAGCCTGCCCCAACCATCTCGGACGCGAGCCCGAGCTGGGCGCTGCATTCAAGTAGGAAGCGCGCGGCAGGTTCGATCCCCCTCCAGCGCGAACCGTGTACAGCCACCCCCCCGACGAGATTTTCGCGCCATTCGAAGCCTCGATGGAAGCCGACGAGCCTGAGATGGTAGCGATCGGAGGTTACGAACATGCGTGTCCCCGGAGCGCTGCCCGCTTCAACAGAAGTCGAAGGAGTTTCGTGTAAGGCAGAAATTTGATCGGCTTCATGCGTGGAAACTGGCTGAACTGTAGTTGGCGATCCTCCGGCCGTTGTCTCGGAGACACGGCTTCAGCGGGCGCATAGTCGAACTCTTCGCGTAGTTCAGGGCGAATCACCCCGAATACGTCTGCGCGCAGCGGGCTTCGTATGACCCATCCGGTCGCCAACGACATGCTGCGGTTGAAAAATATCTCCGAATATTCATTCGTGGCCGCCATCCTCAACGCCTCTCCGACGCTCGAAATGGCATGCTCGGTCTCGGATCCCCCCCGATGAGTGATCTGCGGCGTTCCAATAAAGTGTACTGTCGAATAGCCTTCCGGCTCAATATATTCCTCAGTCTCGGTCGAGCCAAGCAAGATCGGGCCTATTCTATCTAGCGGCACAAAGACAGTCATCCTGGATGGATTCTGTGGACTTGCTTTCAGGATGCTCCGGATGCGGTCCATGTCCGCAACGGGCCAGTCCCTGCCGTCCTGCAACTTCGGTCGACGGGTTGCCGGATAGCGTATCCCGTTAACTGTGTAAGCTGGCGTATCCCAACCGACTGGAACTCTGGGAAAATCGGGTTCCGGAACTATTTCGGGCGCCGGCTGAGGTTCCGGCGGGGGACCGTTGCCACCGAGTTGCGCTAGAACGAGATGCGCGCCGAAGGACCTGCCGCTTCCCGGTGGTCCACCGCAGTCGGCAATCGTCGAAGGTGGTGAGTGGGAAGACGCCCTGGAGTCGCCTCCACCCGTCGTCCAGCGACCGTGCCAGTCTCGTGGTTCATCGGGGTCGTACTTCGAGAGGAGGCTGCTCGCCCGCCTCACGCGGGTGACGCCGTCCTCATCCAGGGGGCTAAGGCGGAGGTGCAGCGTACCGACCATGGCTTTGGCCAGTTCGCCCTTGTTCAGTGCGTCGGCGACGAATTGCAGGCCGCGTTGGATGTGTGCGACGTCGGTTCGGTTCAGGTATGCCGAGCCGATGAGCGCGCTGAGTTCCTCGGCGTTCCGCGGCTGCAAACCGCTTTCCGTCTGGTCCAGCAGAGGCACCCCCGCCAGCGCCACACCCCGCTTGTCGCAGCTAACGCCATCACCCCCCGACTCATCGGCCAAGCCAAACCGCTGGAGAATGCCCACGCCGCGTCCCTCCCTCGAATCAGGCAGACATTATGTGTTCTCGATTTGTTCCCTGTCAATAGTGACGTTACGAAAGGTGCTGAATTAGCGTTCGTGGCGCCCAGCCTGCCAATCCTCTATATTCCCCACCCCGGCGCTCCCCCGCCGTAGCCCCGTGAGCCCCGCCATGTCCGCCCAGCGCCAGGAAGCCATCCAGCGTCGGTCCACGCCGGAGATCACCGCCCGCAAGGGCGGCGAGCCGGTGGTGTGCCTGACGGCCTACACCGCCCCGGTGGCGGCGATCCTCGACGAGGTCTGCGATGTGCTGCTGGTGGGGGACTCGGTGGGCATGGTGGTGCACGGCATGCCCAACACCGTGGGCGTGACGCTGGAGATGATGATCCTGCACGGACAGGCGGTGATGCGGGCCTCGAAGCGGGCGCTGGTGGTGGTGGACATGCCGTTCGGCTCCTACGAGGGCTCGAAGGAGACCGCCTACGAGAACGCGGTGCGCATCCTCAAGGAAACCGGCTGCCAGGCGGTGAAGGTGGAGAGCGGGCCGACGGTGGCCGAGACCATCGCCTACCTGGTGCGGCGCGGGGTGCCGGTGATGGGCCACGTGGGCCTGCGGCCCCAGGCGGTCAACGTCGACGGCGCCTTCAAGGCCAAGGGCCGCACCGAGGACGAGCGCGCCCGGGTGCTGGCCGAGGCCGAGGCCACCGCCGACGCGGGCGCCTTCTGCATCGTGGTCGAGGGCGTGGCCGAGGCGCTGGCGCGCAAAGTCACCGAGGCGGTGGCGGTGCCCACCATCGGCATCGGCGCCTCGGCCGGCTGCGACGGCCAGATCCTGGTCACCGACGACATGCTGGGCCTGTTCGACTGGACCCCGAAGTTCGTGCGCCGCTACGCCGACCTGAAGACCGAGATCGCCGAGGCGGTGCGCCACTATGCGGCGGACGTGAAGTCGCGGGCGTTCCCGGGGCCGGCGGAGACGTATTACTCCGGGGCGCGGTTCAACCGGGTCTAGAATCTACCCTCTGCTGCGCGAAGCGGCCTAGACTACCGCAGAGGTCGCAGAGGTTACGCGGAGGTCGCAGCGGCGCTCAGTCTCTCTGCGACCTCTGCGGATAGCCCGCGCCAGCGGGCGGCTCTGCGAACTCTGCGGTAAGATCTCTGCTTGCCCGCCGCTGACCGCTTCGCGGCCGGCCGATGGTCTCAGGCCGCCGCCTGCGCCACCTTCACCACTTCCGCCAGCAGGGCGGCGGGCGAGATCGGCTTGGCGACGACGCCGTTGATGCCGCAGGCCTTGTAGGCGGCGAGCTGGCCGGGGAGCACGTTGGCGGTGGTGGCCACGATCGGCACGGCGCTCTTGGGCAGGCCCATGGCGCGGATGCGGCGGGAGGCCTCGCAGCCATCCATCACCGGCATCTGGATGTCCATGAACACCAGGTCGAAGCTGGCGCTCTCCATGGCCGCGACGCCCTCGGCGCCGTTCTCGGCCGTGAACACCTCGGCGCCCAACTGGACCAGCATCCGGGTGGCCACCAGGCGGTTGATCGGGTTGTCCTCCACCACCAGCACCTTCACGCCGGCCAGCCAGGCGTCCTCGTCGGCGGCCAGCGCGGCGAGGGGAGGGGAGGCGGCGGGGGCGGAAATCTCGACCCAGAAGGTCGAGCCCTTGCCCGGTTCGCTGGAGAAGCCGATGCCGCCGCCCATGAGCTTGGCGAGCCGGCGGGTGACCGCCAGGCCCAGCCCGGGGCCGCCAAACTTGCGGGTGGGCGAGCTGTCGGCCTGGTTGAAGCGCTCGAACAGGGTGGCCCGCGCCTCGGGCGCCACGCCGACGCCGGTGTCGCAGACCTCGATCCGCAGGCGCCGGGCCTCGCCCTCGCCGACGGCGGTCAGGCGCGCGTCGACCCGGCCCTTGGGGGTGAACTTCACCGCGTTGCCGATCAGGTGGAAGAAGATCTTGCGCAGCCGCGCGCCGTCGGCCGCGACCCAGCCGATGCCGTCCTGGCAGGTCTGCGCCAAGGCCACGCCCTTGGCCTCGGCCGCGCCCTGGAAGGTGGCCAGGACGCCCGACAGCGCCTCGACCGGATCCATTGGCTCGGGCGCCAGCGCCAGGCGGCCGGCCTCGACGTCCGAGAAGTCGATGATGTCGTTCAGCAGCTCGGACAGGCCGCCGGCGGCGGCCAGCGCCTGGTCGATCAGCCGCTGCCGCTCGGCCGGCGGCGGGTCGGCCCTGATCAGGTGCAGGATGCCCAGCACCCCGTTCATCGGGGTGCGGAACTCGTGGCTGATGTTGGCCAGGAACTGCGACTTCGCCTCGGCAGCCGCCAGGGCGGCCTTCTCGCCGCGCAGCGCCGCATCGCGCGCCTCGGCCAGTTCGGTGATGTCCTGGGCGGTGCCGAGCACGTCCCACAAGCCGCCGGACTTGGCGGGCACGCCCTGCCAGGTGACCCGCAGCCGCCGCCAGCCCGGCCGGCTCGAGGTGCGGTCGCGGTACTCCATGACGCCCGAGTTGCCGGTGGCCACGCAGCGCTGCAACTCCGCGAGCGTCTCCGGCAGGTCGTCCGGATGGATCAGGTCCCGCACCTCGGGGCCGGGCCGGCGCACGGCCGGTGCGGCGCCGGTGAACTCCGGGTCGATCTCGTATTCGTCGGCGGCTGCGTCGTAGCGCCACACCACCAGGCCGGCGGCCTGGCGCACCAGGTCGGTGATTCGCCGCGCCTCCTCGCCGTCGCTCTTGCGACGCCGGACGCTATCTCCCCCCGTCGCGCTCATTGGGCCCGCCTGCGCTCCAGGTCTGGGGCCAGCTGCCGTTCGGGCGCCGGTATCTCGATCTCGGGGCGGATCACGGGGTCCAACGGGCCTTGGGCTCTGGTTACGCCTGTTCACCATCGCAGTCGGGGGTAAACAATTCGCCCTCCAAGCCCGGGCGCCGCTGGCGCGTTGCAGCCCCGGAGCTTCGAAGATAGGTTCCCGGCCCTGACGTCGCCCTACCCCCTCCCGGAGTGCCCTTTTAGTGGTCGATCTATTCAACGAGGTCGATGAGGAGCTGCGCTCCGATCGCTACCGGAGTTTCTTCAGCCGCGCCTTGCCCTGGCTCATCGCCCTGGTGGTGGCGGTGATCCTGGCCTACTTCGGCACCTACGCCGTCGGGTATTTCCAGGACCAGAAGGTGGCCAAGGCGACCAGCGAATACCAGAATGGTCTCCAAGCCCTCTCCCGCAACGACAACGCCGGCGCCTTCGCCCACTTCGAGGCGGCGGCCAAGGCCGGCTCGCCGGTCTATGCGGCGCTGGCGCTGTCGCACGAGGCCGGCATTCGCGCCTCCGCCGGCAAGACCGCCGAGGCGGTCAGCCTCTATGACGCGGCGGCCAAAGCCTATTCCGATCCGGTGTTCGCCGACCTGAACAGCCTGAAGGCCGCCGAATTGCTGCTCGACACCGCGCCCTACGCCCAGCTGGTCACCCGCCTGACACCGCTGACCGACAAGAAGCGGCCCTACTGGATCTACGCGAAGGAAGCCCTGGCAATGGCCAAGCTGATGGCGGGCAAGACGGCCGCCGCGCGCGCCGACTTCAACGTGCTGTCGCTGACCATCGGCGTCACCGACGACATGCGCCAGCGCGCCCAGCAGACCATCCAGCTGATCGACTCCGGCGAGGCGCCCGCCGCCATTGCCGGCGTGAAAGCCGCCGCCTCATTGCCGCCGTCCCCGCCGCCGAATATCCTCGCGCCGACCGATGCGGCGCCGGCAGACGGCGCGCCGTCACCTGTCCCTTCCGGAGCCGCTCAATGACGCTTCGACGCGCGTCCAGCGTCATTCTGGTCACGCTCGCCTCCGTGGCGCTCGTGGCCTGCAACAGCATTCACCTTCCCTGGCAGCAGGAGCGCAACCACGGCCACGCCTCGCCGGGGGAACGCATCTCGCTGCTGGAGCTCAGCGACCAGCTGCGCGTCGCCGACAGCCTGCGGGGCCAGGACTTCTTCCTGCCGCCGCCCGCGCCCCAGGCCGACTGGCCCGTGGCCGGCGGCACGCTGGAGCAGTCGGTGGAGCACGTCGCCGCCGCGCCGGACTTCCAGATCGCCTGGCGCACCAGCTTCGGGCGCGGCAGCAACCGCCGCATGCACGTCATGGCCCCGCCGATCATGGCCGACGGCAAGGTGTTCCTGATGGACGCCATGGCCGAGGTCTCGGCGCACGACGCGCATACCGGGGCGACCCTCTGGCGCGCCAACCTGATGCCCAAGTCGAAGCGCGACCGAGAGGCGTTCGGCGGCGGGCTGGCGTTCGCGGGCGGCAAGCTCTACGCCGCCTCCGGCTTTCGCCTGGTGGCCCAGCTCGACCCGGGCACGGGTCATGTGGACTGGACCACCCGCACCGACGCCCCGATCCATGCCGCACCCACCGTCGCGGACGGCCGGGTGTTCGTGGTCGACGTCAACGACCAGCTGCAGACCTTCGACGCGTCCAGCGGCGCGGCCGACTGGAACTACCAGGCCCTGACCGAGCCGGCCCGCATCCTGGCGGCCTCCAGTCCGGCCGTCTCCGGCGACACCCTGGTGGCCTCCTTCGCGTCGGGCGAGCTTGTGGCCCTGCGCGCCTCCAACGGCACGGAGCTCTGGAACGAGAGCCTGTCGCACACCACCCGCAGCAACGCCCTCTCGGAGATCCGCGACATCGCCGGCCGCCCGGTGATCTACAAAGGCGACGTGTTCGCGGTCAGCCACGCCGAGGTGTTCGCCGCCACCGACCTGCGCACCGGCTCCCCGCGCTGGAGCCTGCCGGTCTCCGGCATCACCACGCCCTGGCCCGCCGGCGACGTGGTGTTCGTGGTCGACCAGCCTGGGCACGTGATCTGCGCGCTGCGCTCGTCGGGCCAGATCTACTGGATCACCGACCTGAACGCGCCGACCAAGCCGCCCAAGGGGGACAAGCCGGCCAAGCGCGGCCGGGCCGTCTGGACCAGCCCGGTGCTGGCCTCCAACCGCCTAATCACCGCCTCCAGCACCGGCGAGGTGGTGGCGCTGAATCCGAAGACCGGCGCGATCGTGGGGCGCATCCACATCGGCGATGACGCCCTGATCGGCCCGATCGCCGCCGATGGTCTGGTCTACCTGGCCACCCAGAAGGCCGACCTGATCGCGATCCGGTAGTGACCAGCACCACCCATCACGTCCCTTCACAGGTTTGGCGGTCCGCACATCTCGCTCTGGAAGTATCCCTCTCCCCGTTCACGGGGAGAGGTGAGGTGAGGGGGCTCGTCGCGAAGCGGCGAGCGCGCCTGGCGCATCTGGCGTCTCCGACGCCAGCGTCGGCGTGCCGACGCGCCCTCACCCAACCTCTCCCACGCAGTGGGAGAGGGGTACTCAAAGGTGGGAAGGGCGGATCGAAATGGTGAAGCTCGCCATCGTCGGCCGGCCGAACGTCGGCAAGTCCACCCTGTTCAACCGGCTGGCGGGCCGGCGACTGGCGCTGGTGGACGACCGGCCGGGGGTCACCCGCGACCGCCGGTTCGCCACCGGCCGGCTCGGCGACCTCGACCTGGAGCTGATCGACACCGCCGGCTTCGAGGACGTCGCCGACGAGAGCCTGGAGGCGCGGATGCGCCGGCAGACCGAGCTGGCCCTCGACGAGGCCGACGTCGCCCTGTTCGTGATCGACGCCCGCGAGGGGGTCACCCCGCTGGACGAGGTGTTCGCCGCCCTGCTGCGCCGGCGCGGCAAGCCGGTGGTGCTGGCGGCCAACAAGGCCGAGGGCAAGGCGGGCGACGCCGGCGCGCTCGACGCGTGGTCGCTGGGGCTCGGCGAAGCGGTGCCCATCTCGGCCGAGCACGGCGAGGGGATGTCCGACCTCTTCGATGCGATCGAAGCGGCGTCCCCGCAGGGGGACGACGAGGCCGCCGACCTGGGCGACAAGCCGTTGCGGATCGCCATCGTCGGGCGGCCCAACGCCGGCAAGTCGACGCTGGTCAACCGCCTGATCGGCGAGGACCGCATGCTGGTCGGGCCGGAGGCGGGCATCACCCGCGACGCCATCTCGGTCGACTGGACGTGGGAAGACCGGGCGATCCGGCTGGTCGACACCGCCGGCCTGCGCCGGCGCGCCCGGGTCGAGGCGGGACTGGAGCGCCTCTCCACCCAGGACTCCATCCGCGCCATCACCTTCGCCGAGGTGGTGATCCTGGTGATGGACGCGACCCACCCGTTCGAGACCCAGGACCTGCAGATCGCCGACCTGGTGGAGCGCGAGGGCAGGGGACTGATCTTCGTGCTGGCCAAGTGGGACCTGGTCGAGGACCAGGGCGCGGCGCTGAAGGAATTCCAGCTGCGCGCCGACGAGGCGCTCCCGCAGCTGCGCGGCGCGCCGCTGGTGGCGCTGTCCGCCGAGACCGGCCGCGGCCTGGACCGATTGATGCCGGCGGTGATCAAGGCCCACCGCGACTGGGACACCAAGGTCAAGACGTCCGACCTCAACGACTGGCTGCAGATGGCAATCCAGCGGCATCCGCCCCCGGCGGTGAGCGGCCGGCGGATCAAGCCGAAATACATCGCCCAGACCAAGGCCCGCCCGCCCACCTTCGTGCTGTTCGCCAGCCGCGCCGACCAGGTGCCCGACAGCTACCGGCGCTACCTGATCAACTCGATCCGCCAGAGCTTCGACATGCCCGGCACGCCGGTGCGGATGACCATCAAGTCGGGCAAGAATCCGTATGCGGACGGATCGGGCCCAGGGGCCGGAAAGGTCAGGCCGAAGGGGTCGCGCGGGCGGCCTTCCAAGCCTGGAACTGCACGGCCTCGGCCGGCAGGCCGAGCGACGGGGCGGCCGCGTACTCCACGATCATAGGCCCGATTTCCGACGGGTCCGGGTGCTGCATCGGGTCCTCGCCCGGAAAGGCCTGGGCCCGCATGCGGGTGCGCATGACGTTGGGGTCGATGATCACGGCGCGCACGCCGGTGTGCTCGATCTCGTCGGCCCAGCAGCGCACCATCGCCTCCAGCCCGGCCTTGGTCGCCGCATAGCCGCCCCAGAAGGCCTTCGGCCGCACCGCCCGGCCGCTGGTGAGGAACAGCGCCCGGCCGGCCTCGCTCTGGCGCAGCAGCGGCTCGAACGCGCGGATCAGCCGGTAGGCGGCGGTGAGATTGGTGGCGACGATCTTGTCCCACAGCTTGGGGTCCATGTGCCCCATGGGCCAGAGCCCGCCCAGCATGGCGGCGGCATGCACCATCACGTCCAGCCGTTTGTGCCGCTGGAATATCTCGTAGCCCAGCCGGTCGATCCCGTCGCCGTCGGTGAGGTCGAACGGCACGAGCGATGGCCGCGGCCCGTCGATGGCCCGGATCTCGTCGTCCAGCGCCTCGAGCGCCCCCTCGACCCGCCCCACCGCGATCACCTGCGCGCCGGCCCCCGCCAGCGCCAGCGCGCTGGCCTTGCCGATCCCGCGCGTGGCGCCGGTGACGAGCGCGATCCTGCCGGCGAGGGGGTGGGAAGGTGACGACAATCGAGGCTCCGGGGCTGGAAGGGCGGTCGTATAGCAGCAGACGTCCCTCCCCCGAAGTGGGGAGGGACGACCGCGAAGCGGTCAGGGTGGGGGAATCCGGACAAGGACGCGCCAGCTGGTGACTATCGCGACACTTCCGAGATCCCCACCCTGCGTCGCTGCGCAAAGCTGTCCCTCCCCATGATGGGGAGGGAGGATCAGGCGTCGATCAGGAACGACAGCTGGCGTTCCAGCACCTCGTTGCGGCCCTCGGCGATCTCGCGGTCGAGCAGGCGGGTGGGGTAGTCGCCGGTGAAGTAGTGGTCGGTGAACTGCGGGCAGGCGGCGTCGCGCGGGCCGGCGTCCATGGCCCAGTAGAGGCCGTCCACCGACAGGAAGCCCAGGCTGTCGACCTCCAGCTGGCGGGTCATCTCCTCCAGCGAGCGGGTCGCGGCCAGCAGCTGGTCCTGGTCGGGCATGTCGATGCCGTAGAAGTCGGGGAACCTGATCTCCGGCGACGCCGAACGCAGGTGCACCTCGCGCGCCCCGGCGGCGCGGACCAGGCGCACGATCTTCAGGGAGGTGGTCCCGCGCACGATGGAGTCGTCCACCAGGATCACCCGCTTGCCCTCGAGCACCGAGCGGTTGGGGCTGAGCTTCATCCGCACGCCCAGCTCGCGGGCGTTCTGGTTCGGCTGGATGAAGGTGCGTCCCGCATAGTGGTTGCGGATGATGCCCATCTCGAACGGCAGGCCGGAGGCCTGGGCGAAGCCCAGCGCCGCGGGAACGCCGGAGTCCGGCACCGGCACCACCACGTCGGCCTCGACGCCGCTCTCCTCGGCCAGGCGCCGGCCCATGCGCTTGCGCACCTCGTACACCGAGCGGCCGTTCACCACCGAGTCCGGCATCGCGAAATAGACGTACTCGAACACACAGGGGCGCGCCCTGGCGGCGGGGAACGGCCGCAGCGACTCCACGCCGTCCTGGGTGATCACCACCACCTCGCCGTGCTCGACGTCGCGCACGAAGGAGGCGCCGACCATGCTCAGCGCGCGGGTCTCCGACGCCAGCACCGGGCTGCCGTCCAGGTCGCCCAGCACCAGCGGCCGGATGCCAAGCGGGTCGCGCGCGCCGATCATCTTCTTGTTGGTCAGGGTGACCAGGGCGTAGCCGCCTTCGATTCGGCTGAGCGCGTCGATGAACCGGTCGACGAACCGCGCCTTCCGCGACACCGCGATCAGCTGCAGGATCAGCTCGGAGTCCGAGGTCGACTGGAAGATGTGCCCGGAGGAGACCAGCTGGGCGCGCAGGGTCAGGAAGTTGGTCAGGTTGCCGTTGTGGGCGAGCGCCACGCCGCCGGCCTCGAGGTCGGCGAACATCGGCTGCACGTTGCGCAGGATGCTGCCGCCGGCGGTGGAATAGCGGGTGTGTCCGATGGCCGAGTCCCCCGGCAGGCGCTCGGCCAGGTCGGTGCCCGAGAAGGCCTCCGCCACCTGCCCCATGTGCCGCTCGGTGTAGAAGTGCTGGCCGTCGAAGGAGGCGATGCCGCAGGCCTCCTGGCCGCGGTGCTGCAGCGCGTGCAGGCCAAGCGCGGTGGTCTGGGCGGCGTCCTGGGTCCCGAACACACCGAACACGCCGCATTCCAGGCGCAGGGTGTCGTCGTCTGGATCACGGATCGGCGGAGCGCGGCCAGGGGTCAACGTGTCTTCTCCACGCGCACGCCCGGCGCGGTCGGGCCGCGCCGGGAGGGACTGTCATCGTTGGACCGATTCTGGGGGCGATTCTGGGGGGAGTTCGTGTCGTCCTCCTCGGTCACCGCGCGGCCGATCGTGGGCGCCACCTGGCGCGCCAGCTTCGCGCCCTGCGGCGCGAAACCCTTGAGCACATGTGCACATGCGTCGGAAAGGGGGTAGAGCGCCGCGCCGCGGATCCAGGCGGGCATCCGGTCAGCCGGAGTGATGGCGACGATGGTCAGATTGGCCAGGCCGAGGATCACCAGCGCCCGCACCAGGCCGAACCCCGCGCCCACGATCCGGTCGAGGCCGCTCAGCGCCTCGGTCCGGCGGATCTGCCGGGTGACGGCCGAGAAGATCACCCGCAGCAGGATGTAGGCCGTCGCGAACACCACCAGGATCGCCACGATGTTGGCGATCCAGACGGTGTGGATCGCCGCCCGGGCAAGGGGACCGGTGTAGCGCAGGGCGAACACGGCCCCGATCGCCGCCAGCACGAAAGCCGCCACCGTGGCCACTTCCCGCGTGCCGCCCCGGATCCAGCCGACCAGGGCCGAGACCAGCAGCACCAGGCCGGCGGCGATATCGAACAGCGTCATAGCGCCCCGTCCGACCAGTCTTCGGCCCCGATCCGGGCCACCGCGTCGGCGAGACGCGCCACGCCGGTGAGGCGCGCGCCGCCCTCGGGCGCGCCGACAGGGCATAGCGCCTGGGAGAAGCCGAGCTTCGCCGCCTCCTTCAAGCGCATCTCCGTTCTGGACACCGGCCGGACGTCCCCCGAGAGGCTGATCTCGCCGAACACCACGCAGTCCTGCGGCAGGGGCGTCTCCAACGCCGAGGACACCAGCGCCGCCGCCGCCGCCAGGTCCGCCGCGGGTTCGGTGATCCTGAGGCCGCCGGCGACGTTCAAGTAAACGTCACGATCCCCGAATCCAACCCCGCAGCGCGCCTCGAGCACGGCCAGGATCATGGCCAGACGCCCCGAGTCCCAGCCCACCACGGCACGCCGCGGCGTGCCGTAGGCCGCAGGGGCGACCAGCGCCTGGAACTCCACCAGCACCGGCCGCGAGCCTTCGATGCCGGCGAATACCGCCGCCCCGGCCGCCCGCGCGCCGCCCTCGCCGAGGAACAGGGCCGAGGGGTTGCGCACCTCGCGCAGGCCCGCGTCGCCCATCTCGAACACGCCGATCTCGTCGGTGGCGCCGAACCGGTTCTTGGCGCCGCGCAGGATGCGGAACGGGTAGCCGCGCTCGCCCTCGAACGACAGCACGGCGTCGACCATGTGCTCCACCACCCGCGGGCCGGCCACCTGGCCGTCCTTGGTCACGTGGCCGACCAGCACGATCGCCACGCCCTGCTTCTTGGCCAGCCGCACCAGCTCGGAGGCGCAGGCGCGCACCTGGGTCACCGAACCGGGCCCCGCCTCGTGCATGTCGCTCCAGAGGGTCTGGACGCTGTCGATGACCACCAGGTCGAAGCGCTCGCGTTTCAGGGCGTCGATGATGTCCCTGAGCGCCGTCTCCGCCGCCAGGCGCACCGGCGCGGCCGCCAGCCCCAGGCGCTGGGCCCGCATCCGGATCTGCTCCACCGCCTCCTCGCCGGAGACGTAGGCGCAGGCGGCGCCCCGTAGCGCCGCCTGGGCGCAGACCTGCAGCAGCAGGGTGGACTTGCCCACGCCGGGGTCGCCGCTGAGCAGGATCGCCGAGCCTGACGCCACCCCGCCGCCGCAGACCCGGTCGAACTCCTCGACGCCGGTGATCAGCCGCTGCGGCGGCGTCGCGGCATCGTCCAGCCCCTCGAACGCCATGGCCCGCGTCCTGGCCCCACGCGCCGGAGCGAGCGCGCCGGGCGGGCGCGCCTGGGCTTCCGCGACCAGGGTGTTCCAGGCGCTGCAGGCCGCGCACTGACCAGACCACTTGGCCGACGTCGCGCCGCAGCTCTGGCAGACATAGACCGCGCCGTCCCGCGCCATGAGGCTCCTGATTCGCCGAGGGAATTGGGGCCCCCAATATAGGTCGGCCCGGGCCCGCCGCAGCGCCGCGGCGACAAAGAACCGCGCCCTCGTCAGGCCGGAGCCTTTCGGTTAGCCTCGCGCACCACCGATCACCCGGGGAGTAGCCATGACCGTCGTCGAAGGAACCAGGCCGGCGGGGCTCGTGCCGCGAGTCATGGGCATCCTGACCCGCCCCAAGGCCGAATGGGACGTCGTCGCCGGGGAGACAGCGACAGTCCAGGGCCTGTTCGTTGGCTATGCGGGAATCCTCGCCCTGCTCCCGGCCGTCGGACAGCTGGTGAACGGCCTGCTCCCACACTGCCTGCTCGGCATCTGCGTCACCTCCAACCCGCTGTTCGTGGTGATCGGGGCAGTGGTCACCTACGCGATCTCGCTTGCGGCGACTTTCGTCGTAGGCCTGATCATCGACGCGCTCGCTCCCAGCTTCGGCGGCGAGAAGAACCAGGTCCAGGCGATGAAGGTGTCGGTCTACAGCTGGACCGCGGCCTGGATCGCCGGGATCTGCGTCGCCATTCCCTGGGTCGGCGGGCTGCTATCGCTGGCCGGCCTCTACAGTCTCTATCTGCTGTTCGTCGGCCTGCCGAAACTGATGAAATCGCCGGCGGACAAGGCGATCGGCTACGTCGCGGTGGTGGTCCTCTGCGGCATCGTCATCAACGTGGTGGCGTTTGCGATCGGCGGCGCCGTGATCGGTATGGGCACGATCGGCGCCGGCGGTCTCTCCGGAACGCCGCATCTGAGCGGCACCGTGAACTTGGGGAACGGCTCTGTGGACCTCGGACACCTTCAGGGCGCGGTCGAGCAGGCGGCCGCCCAGGCCCAGGCGGCCCAGAACGGCCAGTTGACGGCCGTCGATCCCGAAAAGCTGAAGGGCCTTCTACCGGACACCGTCGCCGGCGCGCCGCGGACCGAGATCTCCGCCGTGTCGGTGGGGCAGGGCGGCCTGGGCTCCAACGCCGAGGCGGTCTACCAGCAGGGCGACGTGCGGGTGACGCTCACCGTCACCGACCTGGCCGCCGCCAGCGGCCTCGCCGGCCTCGCCGGGGCGATCAATGTGCAGGAGGACAGGCAGACCACGACCGGCTACGAGCGCGCCGGCAACGTCAATGGCCGCTGGACCATCGAGCAGTACGACAACCAGGCCAAGAGCGGGAAATACAGCATCCTGGTCGGCAATCGCTTCAACGTCGCGGCCGAAGGCAGCGGGGTCAGCATGGATGTCCTGAAGGCGGCGGTGGCGGCCGTGGGACCGGACCGGCTCCAGGCGCTCGCTCATGGGTAGCCTGGGATAACGCCGCTCTCGCCAGCCTGCCCAGCTTGGGTTAGCCTCCCGCGCCACGCCGAACTGGAGGACGGGAATGAGCGTAATCGAATCACCGCAGGCTGCGAACCTGCTGTCGCGCGTACAGAACATCCTGCTCAAACCGAAGTCCGAGTGGGATGTCATCGATGCGGAGCCGGCGACAGTTCAGAGCCTGTTCCTCGGCTACGCCTGCGTGCTGGCGGCGATCCCGGCCATCGCGGGCGCGATCGGCAAGTTCATGCCGGTCTGCGTGCTCGGCATCTGCGTCCACTACAATCCGCTGTTCATCGTCATCGGCGCGGTGGTCAACTATGTCCTCTCGCTGGCCGGCGTCTATGGGATCGGCATGGTCATCGACGCACTGGCGCCCAGCTTCGGTGGCCAGAAGGATCAGCTGAAGGCCATGAAGGTGGCGGTCTATTCGTTCACCGCCAGCTGGCTCGCGGGCATCTTCACGATCCTGCCGATGCTGGGACTGCTCAGTCTCGTCGGTCTCTACAGCCTCTACCTGCTCTATCTCGGCCTTCCCAAGCTGATGAAGTCGCCGCAGGACAAGGCGATGGCTTACACGGCGGTCTCGATCCTCTGCGGCATCGTGGTGTTCATCGTCGTTGGCGTCATCGCCAGCATCGTGATGGGGCTAGGGGTTGCGGCGCCCGGGGCGGCCACCATCGGCGCGCCGGCTACCACCGTCGGCGTCCGCTGAGCCTGTGAGCGTAGCGCCGCCGATCGGCGGCGCTACCGCGGCTCGTAGCGTCCTTCGCGGGCCAGATCTGAGAACTTGGTGATGTTCTCGTCGAAGTGCAGGCGCACGGTCCCGATGGGGCCGTGCCTTTGCTTGCCGATGATCACTTCGGCGATGTTGCGGATCTTCTCCAGCTCGTCCACCCACGCCAGGTGCTCCGGCGTGTTGTCGCGCGGCTCGGTGCGGCGCAGGTAGTAGGCCTCGCGGTAGACGAACATCACCACGTCGGCGTCCTGCTCGATCGACCCCGATTCCCGCAGGTCGGCCAGTTGCGGCCGCTTGTCCTCGCGGTTCTCGACCTGGCGCGACAGCTGCGCCGCGGCAATCACCGGCACCTTCAGTTCCTTGGCCAGGGACTTGAGCGCCTGAGTGATCTGGCTGACCTCCTGCACCCGGTTTTCCGGCCGCGAGCCCGCGCCGGCGGTGACCAGCTGGACGTAGTCGATCACGATCAGATCGAGGCCCACCAGCCGCTTCAGCCGCCGCGCCCGGGCGACCAGCTTGGAGATCGAGATGCCGCCAGTGTCGTCGATATAGAGCGGAGACTCCTGGATCTCGGCCGCTGCGTCCCGGATGCGGCCGTACTCGACCGCGCTGATCTCGCCCTTGCGGACCAGGTCGGAAGGAATGCCGCTGACCTCGGCGACCAGGCGGTTGGCCACCTGGGCGGCCGACATTTCCAGGGCGAAGAAGGCCACCACGCCGCCGTTGACGGTCTTGCGAGTGCCGTCGGGCTGCGGCTCCCAGGCGTAGCGGCGCGCCACGTTGAAGGCGATGTTGGCCACCAGCGAGGATTTCCCCATCGACGGGCGGGCGGCGATGATGACCAGGTCCGACGGGTGCAGGCCACCCAGCATCTTGTCGAGGTCGCTGATCCCGCTGGACAGGCCCGAGAGGCCGCCGTCGCGGTTGTAGGCCTCGGCGGCCATTTCGACCGCCTGGGTGAGGGCGTTCTCGAAGGGGATCAGCCCGCTGCTGGCAGAGCCGGTCTCGGCAAGGGCGAACAGCTGCTGCTCGGCCTGTTCGATCTGGTCGCGGGCGGTGAGATCCGGATCGCCGTCGTGGGCGGTGGCGGCGATGTCGCCGCCGATGCGGATCAACTCGCGTCGCAGCGCCAGGTCGTAGATGGCCCGGGCATAGTCCTTCGCTCTCACCGCCGGCGGCGCACGGTCCACCAGATCGGCCAGGTAGCGCAGCCCGCCCAGTTCGACGAACGCGGGATCACGCTGGAACTGTTCGGACAGGAGGGTGGGGTCGGCCAGCTGGCCGCGCCGGGTATTGGCCTCGATCGCCCCATACAACCGCCCATGGAACGGTTCGTAGAAGTGCTGGGCCTGCAGCGCGTCGGTGATCGTCTCGAAGGCGCCGTTGTCGTACAGCAGCGCGCCCAGCAGGGCCTGTTCGGCCTCAATGTTGGCCGGGGCATGCTGGGGCGCGGCGTCGACCGGACGAAGGTCTAGGGCGGGGGCGAGAGCCATGGGTTACTGATAGCTTAATGGGCCTCCGGGCGCAGGCGGACAGGATGCCGCTCCACAGGGAAAATTCTCCTGTGGATAGCTTTGCCGTTGCGGAACCTGGCGCCCTTTTGTCACGCCGCTGGGGGGATGGGCGCCCCTCTAGGCGTTGTAGGCGCGCTCTCCATGGTAGGTCAGATCGAGGCCTTCCTCGATCTCGTCGTCCTTGGCGCGGAGGCCCACGATGGTGCGGGTGACCAGCACGATCGCGACCGTGGCCACCCCCGACCAGACCGCCACCGCCGCCACGCCGATCGCCTGGATCAGCGCCTGGCCGGCCATGCCGCCGGTCTGGGGCCCATAGCCGACGCCGCCGAGCGCCGGACTGGCGAACACCGCCACCAGCAGGCTGCCCAGGATGCCGCCGACCCCGTGCACGGCGAACACGTCGAGGGAGTCGTCCACCTTCATCCGGTTCTTGACCAGTTCCACCGCGCCGAAGCAGACCACGCTGCCCGCCGCGCCCAGCGCCATGCCGCCCAGCGGTCCGACGAAGCCGGACGCCGGGGTGACGGTGGCCAAGCCGGCCACCACGCCGGTGACCATGCCGACCATGCTGGCGCGCCCGAACCGCATCCGCTCCAGCACCGCCCAGACCAGCCCGGCCACCGACGCCGAGGTGTGGGTGACCAGGATCGCCATCGCCGCCTCGCCGTTGGCCGCCAGCGCGCTACCGCCGTTGAAGCCGTACCAGCCCACCCACAGCATGCCGGCGCCGATCATGGTCATGCCCGGATTGTGCGGCGGGTGCAGATCGCGCGGGAATCCTTCGCGCCGGCCCAGCATCGCCGCCATCACCAGGGCCGAGACGCCCGCGGTGGCGTGCACCACCAGCCCGCCGGCGAAGTCCATCACGCCGCGCGCCGCCAGCCAGCCGCCGCCCCACACCCAGTGCGTCACCGGGGCGTAGACGATCAGCAGCCACAGGGCGCTGAACACCAGCACCGCCGAGAATCGGATGCGCTCCACGTACGCGCCGACGATCAGGCCGGGCGTGATCACGGCGAAGGTCAGCTGGAATACGAAGTGCGCCGTCGTCGGCAGCGTGCCGGTCAGGTCGGTCCGCGTGACGCCGAGCAGGAAGGCCTTGGAGACGCCGCCGATCAGCGCGCCGGTCCCGTCGAACGACAGGCTGTAGCCGACCGCCAGCCACAGCACCGACACCAGGCAGGCGATCGCCACGCAGTGCACCATCACCGACAGGGTGTGCTTCACGCGCACCAGGCCGGCGTAGAACAGCGCCAGGCCGGGTAGCGTCATGAACAGGACCAGCGCGCTTGCCGCCAGTATCCAGGCGGTGTCGCCGTGGTCGAGGACCGGCGTGTCGGCGGCGAAAGCGGCCGGTCCCACGGCCAAGCCCACGAGCCCTGCCAGCCCGCCCAGCAACCGCTTCATTCGCCGAACCCCCTCACGACTCTCGGCGTGACGATAGCTCAGCCTTAGCGCCTTGGGCGCCCACAATTTGGGCGCCAGCTGCGGTTGAACCGGGCGCCCCGCTCTGGCGTCGCTTGCGCCGGCATGACTGATTTTCACGCAGTGAAAACGGCTGCGCCCTCCCGCTGCGAGGCAGGGGAGGGCGCAAACCGTCAGTGAAATGGCGCGGGTGGCGACCCGGCTAGTAGTCGTCGCCTGACGGGCCCTGTTGGCCCGCGCCGCCTTCCAGCATGTCCGCAGCCGCCTCGGCGTTGGCCGCGCGGTCTTCCTCGAACTGGCTGTTGATCACGTTTTCGCCGCGCGACTGGCGCTCGGCCTCGTCCTGGCTGCGGGCGATGTTGATGTTCACCGTGATCGAGACCTCGGGGTGCAGGCGGACCTTCACAGCGTGGACGCCCAGCGTCTTGATCGGCTTGTCGAGCACGACCATCGCGCGCTCGATCTTGCCGCCCTCGGCCGCCACCGCGTCCACGACGTCGCGCGCCGCCACCGAGCCGTAGAGCTGGCCGCTCTCGCCCGCCTGGCGGATCATGATGTAGCTCGAGCCGTCGAGCTTCTGGCCGGACTTGGCGGCCGCCTCGCGCGCCCTGGCGTTGGAGGTCTCGATCTCGCCGCGGCGGGCTTCGAACACCTTCAGGTTGGCGCTGTTGGCGCGCAGGGCCTTGGAGCGCGGCAGCAGGAAGTTGCGCGCGAAGCCGTCCTTCACGTTGACGACGTCGCCGAGGCCGCCCAGGCGCTCGACGCGTTCGAGCAGAATGACTTTCATCGGGCGGCTCCTACTTCACGACGTAGGGGATCAGGGCCAGGAAGCGGGCGCGCTTGATGGCCTTGGCCAGTTCGCGCTGCTTCAGGGCCGAGACGGCGGTGATGCGGCTGGGGACGATCTTGCCGCGCTCGGAGATGTAGCGCTGCAGCAGCTTGACGTCCTTGTAGTCGATCTTCGGCGCATTGGCGCCGGAGAACGGGCACACCTTGCGCCGACGCATGAAGGCGCGCCGGGGACCACTGGCGGCGGGGGCGGAGGCTTCGGGGGCGGAAACGTCGCTCATCGGGGCTCTCCTTTAGGCCGGCACGTCGTCGAAACGGGGGCGCTCGCCGCGCTCGCGTTCGCGGTCGCGACGGGCCAGCACGGGCGACAGTTCGAGGTCGAGCTGGTCGACGCGCAGGGTCAGGAACCGCAGCACGTCCTCGTTGATGGCGATCTGCCGCTCCATCTCCTTCACCGCCGCCGCCGGCGCTTCGATCGCCAGCAGGGAATAGTGTCCCTTGCGGTTCTTCTTGATGCGGTAGGACAGGTTCCGGAGACCCCAGTATTCGATCTTGGCGATGTGGCCGCCGTGGGTCTCGATCAGGGTCTTGAGCTCTTCGTTCAGGGCCTCGGCCTGTTGGGGCGAGATGTCCTGACGCGCGATCAGCACGTGCTCGTAAAGCGCCATACGTTCCTTCTTCCGGTCAGGGAGGGCGGCGCGTCTGGCGGCGGAAGGTGCGCGCAGAAGCGATGGATCTTGCCGCGGCGGCCGGGACGACATCCCGAACCCTTTGACGCTCCGCGAAAGACCGCCCTCCATTGGGGAGCGGCGCTGATAGGCGAAATGGCCTGGGAAGGCAAGCGGACAGGGTAGGAAGGGCGCGAAGGTTCGAAGGCATCCTTGCCGCGATCGTCGGCGCAGACGGTCCTCGCTCAGATCCTATGCGGGTGTGGGCCGAACGCGGCCTCGTAGTAGGGCACCACCACGCTGCCGCGCGGGACGATGCGGTCGACCGTCTTGAAGTCGTCCTCGGTGAGCTTCACCTCCAGGGCCTTCAGGTTGTCCTCCAGTTGCTCCATCGTCCGCGGGCCGATGATCGGGCTGGTGACGCCCGGCTGGTGCATCACCCAGGCCAGCGCGAACTGCGACAGGGTCACGCCGTGCTTCTCGGCCAGCGGCTTCAGCTGCTCCACCGCATCGTAGACCGGGTTCACCCAGCGGGCCCGCTCCAGCGGCCGGCCCGGCCAGCGGGCGTAGCGGGAATCCTCGGGCGAGGGGTTCTCGTGGGTGTACTTGCCGGTGAGCAGGCCCGCGGCCAGCGGGCTCCAAGGCAGGATGGCGATCCCGTAGGTCTGGGCCATGGGGATCAGCTCGCGTTCGATGCGCCGCTCGAAGATGTTGTAGGGCGGCTGCTCGGTAACGAAACGGTTCAAGTGGTGGCGCTCGGACGCCCACAGAGCCTCGACCACCTGCCAGGCCGCGAAGGTGCTGGTGCCGATGTAGCGGACCTTGCCGGAGGTCACGAGGTCGTCGAGCGCGCGCAGCGTCTCGTCGATGGCGGTGCCGGGGTTGGGCCGGTGCTGCTGGTAGATGTCGATCCAGTCGGTCTTCAGCCGCCGCAGGCTCTTCTCGCACTGCTCGATGATGAACCGCCGCGACGACCCCATCATGTTCGGGCCCTCGCCAACGCGGATGTAGTACTTGGTGGCCAGCACCACCTGGTTCCGCCTGCCGTTCCGCGCCAGGCCCTCGCCCGTGACCTCCTCGCTGCGCCCGCGGCCGTAGGAGTTGGAGGTGTCGAGGAAGTTCAGCCCGGCGTCGAGCGCGCGGTCGATGATGGCGTAGGAGTCCTCGGGGGCGGTCCGGTCGCCGAACATCATGCAGCCGAGCGCCAGCGGGCTCACCTCAACGCCGGTTCGTCCCAGGAACTTGTAGTCCATCGCGCGCTTCCTCTCCTGCTGCTGGCCTTGTCCGGGACTTGAATCAATTTGTCATCCTGGAACCCGCGCAGCGGGTTGTCCGGGACTCAGGACTCTCCGGGAGGAGGTCCCGGACAGCAGCTGCGCCGCTACCGGGATGGCGACGGAGGTGGCGGGCGTCTCTTGGCCTACTGGGCGTAGAGCGGCGCCGCCAGAACGCAGCGGGGCGTGCCGTCCTTGGTGGTGATCGACGCCTTCTGGCCGAGGCCAGGCAGGAAGTAGAATTCGCCCTTGGGCGACTTCACCGACAGGATCGCCGGGCTGGTGAACTGGCAGACCTGGTAGGTGGGGCCGCGCAGGCCGCCGCCGCCCTCGTCGCAGTTGCCCTCGCCGAACGCCCGCCCCAGGGTCAGATCGTCGTAGTCGAAGCTGTAGCGGATCGAGAGCCCCTGGGTCTGCAGCGCGTGGTCGAAGGCCGCCTTCGAGACGGCAGGGCAGGGCGCCCCGGTGACATCGACCGCCGGATTGTCCTTCGGCGCGCAGCCCGCGAGGGCGAGGGCGAGGACGGTCCCCCAAAGGACCGATAAAGCATACGGACGTCGGGCGCCGTCTCTCACGTCTCGCCTCCGCGCCGGCATCTACTGCGCCGCGGCGGCGGCGTTGGCCGCGCTGAGCACCGCGCGGACCGAGGCGGTGGCCACGTCGGAGTCCCGGCCGAAGCCGAACACGATGCGGCCGTCGGGCGCGCCGCACTGGACGTAGGCGGCCGCCTGGGCGTCGGTTCCGGCGCCGATCGCGTGCTCCTGGTAGTCGACGACGTCCAGCGCCAGGCCGCAGTCGTCGCGCAGGGCCGCCAGCAGGCTGGAGATCAGGCCGTTGCCCCGGCCGCGGATCGTCACCGGCTTGCCCGCCAGCATCAGCTCGCCCACGAACACCCGCTGCTGGTCGGCGCGCGAGGCCCCGGTCTCCTCGAAGCCGACCAGCTCGAAGTGCTGGCCGGGCGTCTGGTAATAGGCCTGCTCGAACGCCGCCCAGATGTCGGCGGTGGTCAGTTCGCGGCTGGTCTCGTCGGCCAGTCGCTGGACCGTACGGCTGAAGTCGGCCTGCATCGGCTTGGGCAGCTTCAGGCCCTTGTCCTGCTGCAGCACCCAGGCGACCCCGCCCTTGCCCGACTGGGAGTTGACCCGGATCACGGCCTCGTAGGTCGCGCCCAGGTCGGCCGGGTCGATCGGCAGGTAGGGAACGTTCCACATCGGGTCGTTGCGCCGCGCCTGGGCGTCGAAACCCTTCTTGATCGCGTCCTGGTGGCTGCCGGAGAAGGCGGTGAACACCAGCTCGCCGGCGTAGGGATGCCGGGGGTGCACCGGCAGCTGGTTGCAATACTCCACCGTCTTCACGATCGTCTCCATGTCGGAGAAGTCGAGGCCGGGGCTGACGCCCTGGGTGTAGAGGTTGAGGGCCAGGGTCACCAGGTCGACGTTGCCGGTGCGCTCGCCGTTGCCGAACAGGCAGCCCTCCACCCGGTCCGCCCCGGCCATCACCGCCAACTCCGCCGCCGCCACGCCAGTGCCGCGGTCGTTGTGCGGGTGCACCGAGATCACCACGCTGTCGCGGCGCGAGATGTGGCGCCCCATCCACTCGATCTGGTCGGCGTAGATGTTCGGCGACGCGGCCTCGACGGTGGCCGGCAGGTTCAGGATCACCGGCTTCTGCGGCGTCGGCTCCAGGACGTCCAGGACCGCCTCGCAGACCTCCAGGCTGAAATCCAGTTCGGCGGTGGAGAACGTCTCCGGGCTGTACTCGTAGCGCCAGTCGGTGCCGGGCCTTTTCTCGGCCTGCTCGCGCAGGATCTTGACGCCTTCGATGGCCAGCGTCTTCACCCCGGCGCGGTCCAGGCCGAACACCACCTCGCGCCAGGCGGGCGAGACGGCGTTGTAGAGGTGGACTGTGGCGGCGCGCGCGCCCTCAAGGCTCTCGAAGCTGCGCTCGATCAGGTCGCGGCGCGACTGGGTCAGCACCTGCACCATCACGTCGTCGGGAATCCGGCCGGTGCGCACCAGCCCCTGGATGAAGTCGAATTCGGTCGCGCCGGCCGAGGGGAAGCCGATCTCGATCTCCTTCACCCCGATCTTCACCAGCAACTCGAAGAAGCGCTGCTTGCGCTCGGCGTTCATAGGGTCGGCGAGGGCCTGGTTGCCATCGCGCAGGTCGGTGGAGAGCCAGCGGGGCGCTTTGGTGATGGTCCGGCTCGGCCATTGCCGGTCGGGCAGGTCGACCTGAGGGAAGGGGCGGTACTTCAGGGATGGGTCGCGCAGCATGGGTGCGCTCTACCGGAGACGGGTCGGTGATTCCAGCTTGCCGGGATTTGACGGTCTGCCCGCGACGCGGGACGATACCGTCATCGCGCGATCTGGTCGCGCCCGAAGAAGAGCAAGGGAGGATAGCGATGCGGGGTGGCCCAGCCTTGAAGCATCTGGACGAAGTGCCGGCGGAGGAGATGACCCGCTACCGCCTTCCCGACGGCAGCTACGCATCGATCTGGGAAAAGTGGATCGAGATGTCGCCGCGCTACATCGCTTTCTGGAACAAGTGGGAGCCGGGCGCCTGGAGTCCCAGCCATGGCCACCACGGCGATCACATCAACCTGATCCTGCGGGGCGAGATCCGCTGCGGCAACGTGGTGGCCAGGGCCGGCACGCACATCATGCTGGAGTACGGCGACATCTTCGGTCCCTGGGAGGCCGGGCCGGAAGGCTGCGAGCTTTATGGGTTCGTGGCCGGGGAGGGGTCCGCCTACAAGGGCAACACCGAGGCGTGGGAGCGCATCCTGAAGGAACGCGGCGTCGAGGCGGTGCAGTGCCCTATGCCCAAGCGGCTGCCGTGGTGGTGGAAGCACAAGATCGCCACCGGCGGCACGGTCACCCTCTGGTCCGACGACGCCGAGGTCCGCACGCCGCCATCCACCGACTGGACGCTCTCCTGAGCCGGCCCCCGGCTATCTGAGCGGGCGGACGACGCCCTGCTGGATGAATGACGCCAGCAGCGTTCCGTCGGGCGCCTGCGCCGAGCCGCGGCTGAGGAACCGGCCGCCGGCCAGGGACAGAGGCTCGCAGTCGAACCACCACCAGCCGTCGGGCAGCGGCCGGTGGAACACCAGCGTGTGGCTGTAGGTGCGTGAGAGAAGGCCGTCGCTGCGGCCCGAGCCGGCCTCGAACGGCGAGGCGTAGACCCAGAAGTCCGAGATGAACGCCAAGGCGCAGGCGATCTGGATCGGATCGTCCAGCCGCTCCAGCGTCCGCGCCCAATAGGGGTGGATGCGCTCGGCCTTGTCCGCCATCGGCGCGGCCGGGCGCACGTCGATCACCCGCATCTGCAGTTTCTCGGGGAACGGCGTCAGGGTCTCGGGCGCCGGCGCCTCCAGCGAGGGCGCCGCCTGCCAGTCGTCACTGGGCTCGGGCCGGTGGAACACGGCCTCGGCGACGATCGCCAGCTTGCCGCCGGTGACCATGTTGACGCGCCGCACGGCGAGCGACCGGGAGTCGCTGATGCGCTGGACCCCGATGTCGTGCGGCCCGCCCCAGTCGCCGTTGGCCAGGAAGGTCGTGTGCAGAGACATCGGGACCTTCCCGTCGTCCACCGTCTCCGCGGCGCCTCTCAGGATCGCGGCCATCGACAGCCCGCCGAACAGGAACCCCGAGCCGGGCGGCGTCACCGCAAACCGGTCTTCCCCCAGCCGCTCGATCGGCAGCAGTTCGCTGAATCGTTCTGTCATGCGCTGTCGCTTAACGGGCGATGGCGGCTCGGTCCACTCGAGGCAGTTCGCGCAGTTCGCGCACCTTCCAGCCTGCGTCCTGAGTACATCGGTCAAGTCAGTTTGTGATGCGCGGCGGTGCGACAGTTAGGCGCCGGGTGTTGCATTCCGGTCGGAACTCAGTCATCTGTCCGCCTTGAGCTAACGTGCGCATTCCCCAGCGGACTGACTATCCGCATCCGCGCCATCCGGCTCTCAAGTCAAGACTAGTCTTGATCTATTGGTCGCGCGGAGGGTTTATTGTTGTCAGTTTTGCGGCGCTCGATGGCGCTTGTCGGTCTCGTTTTGGCCTGTGCATCCGCAAATGCGGCCACGGCGGCGCCCGCTCCGTCGGCTTCTCCCGGCGTTTCGCTCCAGCTCGGCGACATCATCACTGCGGCCTCCAAGCGGTTCGGCGTCCCCGCGGCCTGGATCCAGGCGCTGATCCACGTGGAAAGCTCGGGAACCACCGGCGCGGTGTCCCAGGCCGGCGCCCGGGGCCTGATGCAGCTGATGCCGAGCACCTACGCCGAGCTGCGCGACAAGCTCTCGCTCGGGACCGACCCGTTCGATCCCTACAACAACGTCATGGCCGGGGCGGCCTATGTGCGGCAGCTGATGGACACGTTCGGCGCCCCGGGCTTCCTCGCGGCGTACAACGCAGGCCCCGGCCGCTACCACCAGCACGTGGCCAGGGGCCGGCCGCTTCCGCGCGAGACGCGCGCCTACGTCGCCAAGCTGTCGCCTGCAATTGCCGCGGTTGCGGCTCCAACGCCGATGTCACTAGCCGCGACGTCGTCCGCGCCTGTGCCCGTCCCGCTTCTCGTTCCGCCGCCGGCCATGCAGATGGCGGCCGCCGTGACGAAGCCGCAGACGCCGTCCGCCCTGGCGTCGGCAGACCTCGCGCCGCCTTACTGAGCTCAGAGCCGAAGCAGGCCGCCGAGCTGACCGAGCAGCCCGCCCATCGCCGGCGGAGCCGCGCCCGTCGCTGCGTGGCCCTCGAGCAGCGGCAGCACCTGCGGCAGGATTGCCTGCACCTGCTGCGGGCTGATGCCCACGCGCGCCGCCACGGATTCGGCGGTGGCTTCGAGCGATCCCCCCGCCGTCAGGTGCTCGAGCACGCCGAGCAGGGCGCCGTGCGCCTCGTCGTGGCTGAGCCCGTTGCTCTGCGCCATCTGACCCAGGGCGCCGCTGGCGCTGAGGCTCGAGATGATCTGGGACAGGTCCATGGCCGCATCTCCGGGGCGAGGGTGGTCGGCATCCTGCCTCGCGCGCACCCGCCCGGTCCAGGGTGTCGCGCCAAGATCGCGTGTTCGGCGGACCGTGATCGCCGCAATCTTCGCCCAGGTCGCGATGCGGGGCGGCGCGCTCCAACGCTGCCGATGCCTGCCCGCTCGACGACGCGCTCTGCGAGCGCCTGCGGCAGGCCGAGGGGGCGTGGGAGGCTTTCCCTTGGCGAAAGCCGTTGTCGGGCTCCTTAGGCCAGGGTAGCGTCCACAGTGACGCTTCACGAAGGGGGCTTGGGTGGATCGTTCGCGGGGTCCTGGGCGTCTGATCGGGCCCTTGGCCGTCTTGCTGTGTTCCTGCCCCTTGGCGCCGTGTCTGTCAAAGGCGGATCGTCAGTGATGACGGGCAACCATCAAGCGACGGGTTCGTCCGGGTTAGGCCCGGGCCAGGGCTTCGCCACGGCCAGCGGCCGCATTGGCCGCGTGGAGGCGCTGCTTGGCGCCGGTGGTCAGGGCGAGGTCTACAGCGTTTGGCTGGATGGCCAGCTGCTGGCGCTGAAGTGGTACCATCCGCACTACGTCGCTATCGACACCATGCTGCGGGCGCGCCTCGAACGTTCGGTCCGGCGAGGGGCGCCGACTGGGGACTTCCTCTGGCCGCTGGATCTCGTCGACATCCCGGGGTCGGCGAGCTTCGGCTACGTCATGCCGCTGCGAAGCAGCGAGTTCGTAAGCATCCGCGATCTGATCGCTCCCCCGCCGCGCAGGCTTGATCTGCCGATCCACAAACGCACGGCCATCTGCCTGCATCTGGCCCGCAGCTTCCTCGAGCTGCACGCCAGCGGCTTCTGCTACCAGGACCTCAACTTCGGGAACATCTTTCTCGAGCCCGCGACCGGGCGCGTGCTGATCTGCGACAACGACAACGTCAACATCGATGGCGCCGACGCCAGCGTCTACGGCACGCGGAAATTCATGGCGCCGGAGGTCGTGCGCCGTGAGACCCTGCCCAACAGCCGGACCGACCTGTTTTCCATGTCGGTCCTGTTCTTCTACGTCCTGTTTGCGTGGCATCCGCTCGACGGTCGCCGCGAGGCTGAGACCAATGTGCTCGACGCGGCCGCCGAGCTGAGACTCTACGGCGCCGACCCTCTCTTCATCTTCGATCCGGCCAACAACGCCAACGGTCCGGTGGCCGGCCTGCATGACCCCATCGTGGCCCGCTGGAACAGCCTTCCCCAGGCCATGCGCGACCTGTTCACCCGCGCCTTCACGATCGGCCTGACCGATCCCTCCAGTCGCGTGCTGGAGACCGAGTGGCGCGAAGCCCTGGTCGCCATGCGCGACGCGTCTTTCTCGTGCCCGGCGTGCGGGTTCGAGCAGGTGTGCGACGTTCGCCGCCGGGGGCCTGGACAAAGCCAGACCGCGCTTGCCCCCAACAATCGGTGCATGGCATGCGACACGGTGCTGGACCAGCCCGCCTGCCTGCTGATCGGCGACTGCGTCGTGGCCTTGACCGTCGGCGTCGTCCTTGCCGCCGAAATCCTGGACGGCGCCGCCGGCGCCGGAAAGGTCGCGCAGGTCGAGGCGCATCCCACCAAGCCTGATCGCCTGGGCCTGCGCAACCTCACGCAGTCCGCCTGGCAAGTCACGCTTGCCGACGGCGCCACATACACCGTCGATCCCGGTCAGGTGGTCCGCATCCTGGACGGCGCCGGAATCGCCTTCGGCGAGTTCACCGGCCGCATCTGCGGCGGGGCCACCCTGGTCGCGAGCGCTTCGCAATGAGGCAATCGACCTGGATCATCGGAGGCGCTTCGGCGCGCGGCGCGACCCATCTCCGAACCGGCCGCCCGAACCAGGATGCGGTCATCTGGTCACCTGCTGCCGGGCAGGGCGGGCGTATTGTTGGCGCCGTGTCCGACGGTCACGGGGCGAAGGCCTATTTTCGGTCCGACGTGGGCTCGCGGCTGGCCGTGGAAACCGCTCGCGCCCTCCTGGTGGCTCGGTTCGACAACGACGCCCACGACGACGGCGCGCTGGCGGGCGACATCCTTCGCGTCTGGCGCGAAAGCGTGGAGGCTCACCTCGACCAAAATCCGTATCCGGATGACATGCCCGCACAGTCAGAACCGCGTCTCAGTCCTTATGGCGCGACGCTGCTGACGATCGCGGCCGACGATGGAGACATCACGGTGCTCCAGATCGGCGATGGCGACCTGATGCTGGGCTACCCCGATGGCCGCGTCGAGCGCCCGCTGCGCGCCGATGTCGGCCTGAGCGGCGAAGAAACCTATTCCTTGTGCCAGGACGACGCTGAAACGCGTTTCCGGGTCGCCAGCCTGTGGCGCGCGCCGGATCAGCCCTGGCCCGATTTCGCCCTGCTGGCCTCGGACGGCGTGGCCAAGTCCTACCCCGACGACGCCGCCTTCGCGAATGCGGTGGCGCGGATTCGCGAACTCGCCATCAGCGACTGGGCCGGCCTCCTGGCGGGCCTGTCCGACTGGCTGTCGGAACTGTCCTCGAAAGGCAGCGGTGATGACGCCACCCTTTGCCTAGCCGCCCGCGCCCCGTCTCTTCCTGAGAGCACCCAGCCATGACCGACGAGCCGAAGAAACCGATCGGCGCTCCAGTCCCCAGGGACCATGACGACGCCACCCTTTCCGAGCTGATGCCGTTCCGATCCAAGCAGATCAATCTGCTCAAGAGCCCGATCGTCATCCTGATCCTCATCGCCGGCATCGCTTCGACGGCCATGTTCGGCATGATGCAACCGGTCCTGGGCGCCGCCAGCCCGCAGAGCTTCGAGGCCTTCAAGGTCTTCGTGCAGCTGACCATCTTCGTGATGTTGCTGATGCTGCAGGTGGCAATCTACAGCTACTCGCGAAGCGATCGGCCGATCTGGGTCTTCATGATCGGCTACGCGATGGTCGTGGCGATACTGCTCTCGCCTCTTATCCAGATCTTCTTCTTCGTGTTCCGGACGCTGCTCCCCGGCGGGATAGAGACGACGCCTCAGACACCGTTCCTCACGACCTTCATCTCGATGTTCTTCGGAGCGGGCCTGATGGAGGAACTGATCAAGGCCGTGCCGACCCTGATCGGCGCGGGCTTGACCATTGCCGCGGTCAAGCGGCCGAATTTGAAGACGAACATCGCCTTCAAATACCTGAACGTCCGCGGCCCGCTCGACGCCGTGTTGATGGGAGTCTTTGCGGGGGCGGGCTTCATCATGGTCGAGACCGCGACTCAGTACGTCCCCCGCATCGCCCTCCAGGTGGGCAATGGCGGCGGCAACTACGGAACCGGCATCGCTGCCGGCCTGATGTTGCTCGTACCCCGCGTCCTCGGCGGTGCGGTCGGCCACATGGCCTACGCCTCCATCAACGGCTACTTCATCGGCCTGGCCATCCTGCGCCCCCGCCGGCGCTGGCAGCTGCTGGGGATCGGCTGGCTGTGCGCGGCGACCATCCACGCGCTCTGGAACAGCGTCGGCCAGCTAAACGAGAACCTGATGTACGTGATTGCCGTGGTTGCGGGCGTCTTCGCGGGCGCGGCCCTTCTCAAGGCCCGCCAGATCGACGCGACGGAACTTGGTCGGGAGAACTTCACCTCCGGCTCGATCGTCGTCGACCGGCGGCAGCCGGCCGCGGGCCACGCCCCCGCCGGCGCCGCTCCGCCGCCGCCCCGGGTTGCGCCCGTCGCGCCGCAGGCGACGCCGACCTCGACCGAAGGGCCATTGGCCCTCGATCTCGATGGCCTCCTCCTGCCGCTTCGCAGCGGGTCGGCCCTCGACCTCTCCATCGAACCGGCGCTGGCGGGGCGCGGCGCCGGGATCCTGGGTCAGATCGTGCCTCACCCGACCCGCGCCAATGTCCTGGGCCTGCAGAATGCCGGCGACAAGACCTGGACGGCCCGCCTTCGGGACGGCAGCCAGCAGATGATCGAGAAGAACCAGAACATTCGGCTCGCGCCGGGGGTCCAGATCGATTTCGGCGGCGGTCTTACCGGTCGTGTCGTGCCCGCAGGCTGACCGTCATGGCCGGCATGGACACCTCCGGCATCGCGCGCCGCCAGCTGAACGTGATCCTCGTTCTGGATTGCTCGGGGTCCATGCGCGGCGACCGCATGGCGTCTCTCAACTACGGGCTTCGCGCGGCGCTGCCGGAGCTGCGCAATGTGGCCGCCGACAATCCGGAGATCGACGTGAGACTTCGGGCCGTGGGGTTCGGGTCGACCGCGACCTGGCGCATCGAGCCCGCGCCGGTGGACGGGGTGAAATGGACCGACCTGGTGGCGGAAGGGGAGAGCAATCTGGGCGACGCGCTGCGGCTCGTCGCCGGCATCCTGACGCCCGAAGCCTTGCCAGGCCGCCAGTTGCCGCCGGTCATCGTGCTCGCCTCCGACGGCTTTCCCACGGACGACATCGAAGGGGGTTTCGAGGCGTTCTTCGCGGCCCCGATGGCCGGGTCGGCCATACGCCTGGCCATCGCCATCGGCTCGGATGCCGACCACGAAATCCTCGATCGCTTCATCGCCCATCCCGACATGAAGCCGCTCAAGGCCACCAACGCCGCAGACCTCGTCCACTACATCAAGTGGGCCACCACGGCGCCGGTGCAGGCCGCCTCGCGCCCCACCAACGCCCCCGACCCCCTCGTTCCGCTGGCGCGCGAGGCGGACCTCTCGGCCGCCCCCAAAAGCGAAATCATCTGGTAAGGAAGCGCTTCATGTCCCTCGAAGACCGACTGTATGCTCTGGCCGAGGAAGCCCGACAGCAACACGGCGCAGCGTTCCTGCGGTCTCCGGAACTCCTCATCCCCCCACTGACCACCCAGGCGCCCGACCTGCACGCGGAGATTCGCGTGCTTGCGCATCTCTTGCGGGATGACGTCGTGGCCAAGATCGCCGCTGCGGCGGATCCCGTCGCCGAAGAGAACCGGCTGGCCGTCGAAATCGCGACACGTGAGCGTCTTTCGATCGTGGCCTTCGCGCCCGCCATTGCGGTGGCCCGGCGGCTTGGACAGATTCCCGCCGCCGCCGCCGCCGCCGCCGCCCCCGCCGCGCCGGCGGGCGGAGACTGGGCCGGTGACAGTGTCGTCGCCGGCGGGCCTGCGCCAGCCTATGCGCCGGGGCCCGCGGCCGCGCTTGCCGGCGCGCCCGCCGCAGCGCCGTTCGCACTGCCGTTCGGCCTCACGTCGGCGAAGATCCAGGAGCTGATGAAGAACAAATGGGTGCTGGGCGGCGCCGCCGCCCTGGTGCTGCTCGTGGGCTATCAGATGATGAACAAGCCCGCGCAACAGCCTCCGGGGCAGGTGAACGTTCCGGTAGCGCCGGGCGGACAGGGGCCGGCTGCGGGGCCCGGCGGTCCGGCGGGACCCGCGACCGGCCCCGGCGGGGGTCCTGCCCCTGCGACCGGCCCAGCGGCTGGCGGCCCGCCGGCCGGGGCCCCGCCTGGCGCTGGCGCCCCCGGCAATGGCGGTGGCGGCCAGATGCCGCCGGCTCTTGGCCCGCCCAATGGCCAGCTGCCGGTGCTCACAACGCAGCGCACCAACGACGGCTCGATCGCCCTGTTCTTCACCCTGCCGGTGGCCAGCGGGCCGGCCGTGGGGATGGTCATGACGCCCGGCGGAGGCTGGGATGCCGGGCAGGGCCGCGTCGGGTTCATGCGGCCGGGCTCCAACCAGCTCGACACCTTGGGAATGGGCGCCGCCCAGCGCGTCAATTCGCAGGCCGCCCCTGTCCGCGTGATCCAGCCGCAATGGCAGCAGGACGCCATCGGCGTCGGCGCGATCTGCATCGCCTTCATCGGCCAGCAGGGTCAGCAGGATGTCTCCGTGCAGGGCTCGACCATGTGCGTAATGGACAGCCAGTGTAACCAGCCTACCGCCTGCGGGCGGGTGCAGTGATGCTGAGCCGGGCAGGCGAGGCGGAGGCGCGCGGAGGACGGGTCGGATGACCGAGCCGGTCTTCGACCAACTGGCCATCGCCCTTCAGGAGATCCGAACCCGCCTGGGTGACGGCATCCTGGACGACAAGCGGCGGCTCAACGGGCTTCTGTTCGACGCCGCCCCTGACGCCAAGCGTGAAATCCGCGTCATTCGGACCGCCATCGACGAGGGCGTGCCGGACGCCCTGCGCCACGCCGAGCGCGAACTGCTCGGCCTGGAGATGGATCGGCAGGCCAATCGGCTGGAGAGCTCGACCGGGATGCGCCAGGACCTGGCGCTGCAGATCGTTCGCCTGTTGGCCTTTGCCCTCGACCAGGGGCCGCTGCCGTCCGTGTATCAGCAGACCCACGTCGCCCCGGCTCGGCCGCCCCCCGCGGCTGCCTGGTCCGGCGCCTCCCAGAGCCCCGCGACGACGGCCCCGCCGGCCTCCGCTCCCGCGGCAAACCCCCTGTCGCCGGTGCTCGCACGCCTGCCTGGATTGCTCGCCGGACTGTCTGGCCTGCTCGCGAAGCTGCCGTTCGACCGCAAATACCTGTTTGCTGGTCTCGGCGTCGTCGTCGTCCTGTTTCTGGCTTTCCAGCTGTTCTCGCCGCATCCAGCCCCCCCGGCGCCGCCGGCTGGGCCGGCGCAGGCGCCGGCGACCGACAATGGGCCGGCCGGGCAGAATTTCGCCGGCGAGCTGACCGACACCGGCGTCGCGGCCAAGTCGACGCTGGAGACCAATGTCGGCTCGCCCACGCCGCTCAGCATCCCTGTGGGCCAGCGCATCACCACCACCCAGGTTCAGGCGCTGCTCGTCCGCGACACCTCGACCGTGCTCATCGACGTCCTGGCCGACGCGCACGACAACACCCTGCGCGGCGCGGTCCATATTCCGCTCGCGGGCTACCCGGGCACGGTGACCGACCCGACCCAGGCGCAGGTCGCCGCCCAGCTGAAGACGGCAATCGGCGACAGACCGCAGCGGCCCGTGGTGTTCTTCTGCATGGGCGCCGGCTGCTGGGAGTCCTACAACGCTGTGTTGCGGGCCTCTGCCGCTGGATACAGCAACATCTACTGGTATCGTGGCGGCTTGGCGTCATGGCGGGAGGCTGGGCTTCCAATGCAACCGCTCAGCCCCACCTCCTAGCCGTCCGTCTCGAGGAGGCGCCCGTACCGCCGGCGCAAACAACCAGCGAATCGACGGTTTCCGCACCCTGTTGTAATGCAAGACGTTTTTCAGAAAGGGGTTGACTGATGTTCTCTCACGTCATGATCGGCACGAACGACCTGGAGCGCGCGAAGACCTTCTATGACGCGGTGCTGGGCGCGATCGGCGTCGCGCCGGGGTTCGTGGACCGTCATCGCGTCTTCTACCGCACGCCGACGGGCACCTTCGCCGTGACGATCCCGATCAACGGCGAGCCCGCGGTGGCCGCCAACGGCGGGACCGTCGGTTTCGCCTGCGCCTCTCCGGAGCAGGCCGAGGCCTGGCACGCAGCCGGGATCGCCAATGGCGGCGTGTCCTGCGAGGACCCGCCCGGCCAGCGCGAGGGCAGCAAGATGTTCCTGGCGTATCTGCGCGATCCGGACGGCAACAAGCTGTGCGGCCTGCACCGCATGGCCTGAGCCGGGACGGCATCTGGCGCTGGCGGGATCGGCCGGCTTCGGCCTAAGCTCGGCGATACGACCGACCTGAGGCCCGGACGCGCTGCCACATGCCAACTTTCGTCAGCATCGGCTGCGACTGCGAGACCGCCTACCAGATCCGGCGGCATACCGGCGCGGATAGCGCCCTGATGTTCGACTGGCTAGCGACCCCGATCGAGTCCTGCGCGGCGCTCTGGAGCGACGAGGCCGAGTGGTTCCTGCCCGGCAACTGGGACATCGTCGCCGACGGCCGCAGGGTGCGCGACAAGGCCACCGGGCTCGAGTACCAGCACGAGTTCGCCAACATCGACGCCACGTCCTCCCTGGTCGACGCGTCGAGGGTGGAGGAGCGCCTGGACGCCGCCCGCGCGAAGTTCCTCTACCTCAAGCGCAAGACCCTCGCCGCCCTCGGCGCGATCGAGGATCTCTGCCTGGTTCGCAAGGAATGGTGGGCGCACGGGCCGCAGGCCGAGGCCAACGCCGCCGTCATCCTCGACGCCTTCAGCCGGCTGGTTCCGGGCGTCCGGGTGATGATTGTCTCGTCGGAAGCCGACATCGAGCAGATATCCGACAGGCATCTGTTCCTGAAGATGAAAGCCGGCGAGGACTGGACCGGGGACAACGCCTCGTGGGATCGGGCCTTCGCCCTCGCCGACGCCTGGAGCGAGGGGTTCCGGGGCTAGTTTGGGACTGGCGCCGCCGGCGCGAGCCGCTAGGGTGCGGCCCGTCGGACCCCAATGCGTCCGGCATCCCCAAAACTGAATTCGGCCGGGCGCTTAGATGCTTCTTCAGGGTTACAAGGTGGTGGAGCTGGCGACGTACATCGCCGGCCCGGCGGCGGCGAACATCATGGGCGACTGGGGCGCCGAGGTGGTCAAGATCGAGGCCCTGACCGGCGATCCGATCCGCTGGGTGCGCCCGCTCTACAAGCCCGACATTCCGCCCAACTTCGAGATCGACAACCACGGCAAGCGCTCGATCTCGCTGGACATATCCAAGCACGAGGGGCGCGACATCGTGCTCGAGCTGGTGCGGGACGCGGACGTGTTCATCACCAGCTTTCGCGAGGCTTCGCTCGAACGCGCCGGCCTGGCGACGGCGACGCTGCAGGCGCTGAACCCGCGGCTGGTGATCGGCAACGTCAGTGGTTACGGACTGCAGGGGCCGGCCGCGGGCGTGAACGCCTTCGACCTGACCGCCTTCTGGTCGCGCAGCGGCCTGGCGCTGCAATCCTTCCCGCCGGGCGCCATGCCGGCCGGGGTGCGCCCGGGCGTCGGCGACCACATCACCGCACTCTGCCTGGCCCTGGGGATCATGACGGCCCTGCTCGAACGCACTCAGACCGGCAAGGGACGGGTGGTGGAGACTTCGCTGCTTTCCGCCGGCCTTTACGTCGGCAGCTACGACATCGTCGAATACATGCGCCGCGGCGAGGTGATGCCCGCCAGCCCCCGTGCGACCTCCGACGCCGCGGCCTGGTTCGAAAGCCAGGACGGGCGGTGGTTCTCCTACTTCCCGAGCTATCCGGACAAGGACTGGGCGACCATCTTCACGGCCGCCAACCGCGCTGATCTGGTCGGTGATCCGCGCTTCTTCACGCCTGAGGGCCGCGTCGAGAACGGACGCCTGATGAAGGAGACGCTCGACGCCGGATTTGCCACCATGCCCATGGCGCGGATCGGCGAAATCCTGACGGCAGGCGCCGTCGTCTGGGGCGTGTTCAACACCATCCCCGAGGTGGTCGAGGACCCCGTCGTCCAGGCGACGGGCAGCTTCATCGAGTTCGAGGACGGGGAGGGGGGTGTGCTGGAGACGCCGGGCGCGCCGCTGCGCTTTCCCGGGATTGAGCCCCGTGTCCATGGGCCGGTGCCGACCATCGGTCAGCATACCGACGAGGTGCTCACGTCCCTCGGCCGCGACTCCGCGACGATCGACGCGCTGCGTCGCGCGGGGGTGGTGCGCTAGGACGCCGCCGCGGCCGCCAGCGTCGCCACGCGCTCGCGCTGCACCGCCTCGCGCATCGGCTTGAGCGAGATCGCGAGCAGCACGGCTGCGAGCGGCGCGCATATGCTGAAGGTGATCGCCAGCGACCAGACCGCCTTGGCCTTGTCGTGGAAGACCGCGTCGGTGAAGAAGGCCACCATGCTCGGTCCGGCGATCGAACCGATCGTGATGAACACCACACTGGTGAGGGCGGTCATCCGGCCGCGGAGCCCTGGCGGCGTCGCCACCTGGAGCGCGGCCGAGAAGACCCCGGTGAAGTTCAGCAGGTATTTTCCCGGTCCCATGATCGCCAGGTAGAAGAGGGCGGTCGGCGCGAAAGGCGCGATGAGGCCGCTGAGTGCGATCAGCAGCGAGCCAACGACGAAATAGCGCATGTGCGCGTCGTCCCATTTGCGGAACAGCCGGTCGACCACGAGGCCGTTGGCGAGCTGGCCGAAGAATCCGAACAGCACTGTCCAGAGCGCCAGCTGAGCGCCGAGCTCGACGGCGGTCCAATGGTAGGTGCGCCGCATGATCTCCGGCAGCCAGGAGAGGCTGGCCACCGCCAGGCTGTAGAGCAGCATCTGGCCCACCGTGTAGCAGGTCAGGAACACCCAGTTCAGGCGCGCGAAAGCGAACACGTCGGACCAGGGAGCGGCCGCAGGTCTCGTTTTCGGGCGGCCTCGCGCGCCTTCAGGCACGAAGAACACCAGAAAGGCCAACAGCAAGGCGGGCGCGCCGGTGACGATGAAGGCGACCTGCCAGGATGCCAGGTGGCCGAACACCGGAACATCCATGCCGGCCTTGGCCCATTCGATCACGGCGTTGCCGAGCGACAGGGCGCCGCCCGAACCCAGAACGATTCCTGAGCCGTAGATCGACATGATCGTGGCCAGGCGGCGCTTCGGGAAGATCTCGCTGAGCAGGGCCGCGACGGCCGGGCCGACCGCCGCCTCGCCCAGGCCGACGCCCACCCGGGCCAGGAACAGCTGGCCGAACGATGCGGCAAGGCCGCTGGCCATGGCGCAGGCCCCCCAGAACACCGCCGCCCAGAAGATCACCCAGCGCCGCGAATAGCGGTCGGCCGCGTAGCCGATCGGGATGAAGAAGAACGGATAGCCGATGGCGAAGGCCGCGCCCTGGAGCCAGCCGATCTCGGTGTCGTGAATCTTCAGGCTGCTCTCGATCGGCCCGATCATCAGGGCGATGATCTGGCGGTCGAGGTACGACACGAACGCCAGCAGCATGAGGATGCCGAGGCCGATCCAGGCATGCAGGCCGGGCTTGACCTCGTCCGCATCGGGGCGCGCCGCCGCGGTGACCTTAGGGATCGGTCCAGCCATGCGTCCTCCCACCGAACACGGTCGGCTTGCCGGTCGACGTCCCGCCGACCGCGGACGCCGGCCATACGTGACCCTGCCGGGCGTGTCGATGCCGTCCAACCTTGCCGGGTGACGCATCCCGCGGCGCCGCGCGCGGCGCACTCCGACCAGGTGTCGCAGTGGTTGATCCGCCGTGAGGTGTGACGCTAAAGACGGCCGGTGTCTCATCCTTTGCCGAGGCTGAGACGTCGGGGGTCCCTTGCGTGGTGACAAGCAAAGGTCGACAGGAGTCGGCTGATCTGGGACGTTTCTGCGCATGCGCGCCGGCGGCCAGGGCGGAATGATGTCAGAGGAAAAGGCGGCGGGGCGTCCCGCGCCGAAGCGTAAAGGACGGGCGAAACCGCCGGCCGCGCCGCGGCGCGCGGGACCGCGGGCGGTCGGCCGGGGCCTCGAGGTGCTGCGCCTGGTGGCCGCCGCGCCGGACGGACTGAGCCTGACGGCGATCGCCACGGCGCTGGAGCTGCCGAAGTCCAGCATGCTCAACGTACTGCGCAGCCTGCAGGCGGCCGACTACGTCGCGCCGGCCCATGGCCGCTATGTGCTCGGCAGCGAGGCGCTCAGCCTGGCGGCGGCGATCAGCGCGACGGTGTCGTTCCCCGGCTCGCTGATGCCCAAGCTGCGCCAGTTGGC
>Ga0105240_10000506_pt1 | contig 71885 bp, 62 predicted proteins | sample KBSC54metaG_FD_80426 | JGI IMG/M metagenome (GOLD analysis project Ga0105240, IMG submission 80426) | Corn rhizosphere microbial communities from Kellogg Biological Station, Michigan, USA - KBS C5-4 metaG | ecosystem: Host-associated > Plants > Roots > Rhizosphere > Soil | place: Michigan, USA...
CCGTACAGGCTCTTGATGCGCACGTCGTTCGGCACCAGCCGCCACGCCTGCGCGGCCCAGTGCCAGGTGGTGCCGCCCACCGCACGGATGTACTCGGCCGGGTAGGGGTACGGGCCAGCCTGCTTCAGGTAGCCGTTGTCCTCAGGCACGTAGATCGGGTGCGGCGCCCACGGTGAGGGCGGGTAGGGCGCCATCCAGTTGCCCTTGATCGGCGAGTTGCGGAATGCGGCGACGATGCGGGCGCGCTCCAGCCGCGGCCCCGCCTCCAGGATCAGCACCGAGGCGCCTTGCCTGGCGAGCCTTTGCGCCGCTAGCGCACCGACGATGCCCGCGCCGATCACCACGATGTCAGCCGACAGCGGTGCGGGCATCGGACTTCACTCCTCAGCGTTGGGCTTGGCGGACCAGCTGCCGTACGCGCCGTAGGCGAACGTCGGCGGCTTCAACACGTCGGCCACGATCACTGCATCGAGCGCGGTCTCGTAGGCGACGCAGCGCGCGTCTTTGCCGCTGCCGACGACGCCGAGCGCCCAGGCGCCGAGGATCTGCCGCGGCAACGGCGCCAGCGGCGAATGCTCGCCGTCCAGCACGCCCTGCAGTTGCTGTGGATCGATGTGGCGCTCGTTGATCAGCGTCAGCAGCGCCTGCACGTCGGTCGGAAAGTGCGGATTGGCAGCGACGAGGGCGTCGTAGATGCGATTGGCCAGCGCGGTATCCAGCACTTGCCGGCCGACCAGGATCGCCGAGAGCGCGGTGAACGCGCCGCGATCGGCGTGCGGCGCCGGTTGCGCCAGTGCCCAGGGAATCAGCGAGGCGGTGTACGCGGTGAGCAGGCCTGCCAGCAGACGGCGGCGCGCGGGATCAACCAGGGTGTCGCGGCTCGCAGCGACACGATCGAGGTCTTCCGATGCCATGAGCTTCCCCTTGTAGATGGACTGCGCAGCCAGCAGTCGCGCGGGTCACCAAACCAGCAGGAAACTATGCCGCCCGCAGTACAAGGGAAGTGAACCCCTCCATTGTAATTTGACATAATATACATTATGCGCAATTAAGAACTTGATCCTCGTGCGATGGATCACGGATCGCAAGAGCCGGCACCACTGTTTTTGTTACGGCCCGCTAAGCGATTGCGTTACTTTTGGGCGAAACCGCGTCCCTACGCTGAGGTAACACCTTCAGTTGCTTGAATGGAATCGGTGTCCAAGGACGATGGACCGCCCCAGCTGCCTGTTGCACAACTGGTCAACAGGGCTGTTGACTCATTTTGTGGGTTTCGTTGCCTTGGCAGTCTTCGACGATCCAACCGATCGAGGCGTGTGCTTCGCTTTCGGACGGACGCTGGCTTTGGCAAGCGAGATTTCGAGTGCGGCAGTTTTTCCTGATAGGCGTGCCACTTCCTTCTCGGCTGTCTGCAGTTGCCGGTGGAACGCTTCGCAGCGTGTCTCGAGCATTTGAGCCGCTTCACGATGGCTCCGTTCGGCCGCTTCGAGGCGCTGCTGCCATTGTTTGGTCTCTTGTCGGGCGCGGTCGATTTCCTGATGGGCTCGATCCTCGACGGCACGGACGTGCGCCACGGTGCGCTCCCGTTCCTGCTCTGCGGCGGCGAAGCGGGTGGTCCTTTCGGCCTGGAGAGTTTCTAGCTCACCCGTCTGCCGATCAATGACAGCCTGCAACCGATCACGCTGCTGCACCAGATCTTCCCGAAGAGCGTGGCTGTCGCGAAGTTGGCTGTCCAAGTTGGCGCAGGCATGTTCGGCAAGCTCCTGACGTGTACGTGCCTGGGCCACGGCGGTTTCGGCCTCGGCGAGCGCCGCCGTCCAACGCGTCCGCTCCTCGGCGAGACGGGCCTCGTTCGTCGCAAGCGTGGCCCGATCCGTGGCCATTCGGGCCTGGAGGAGGCGGTCAGCGTGCTCGACGGCCAGCTGCCACAGCGTGGTCATCGCCTGCCCTGCCTCTGGCGGGAGCTCAGGAAGGTGCAAGACGTTCTGCAGCCGTTCCGCCAAACCATTGCGCCAGGTGTCCAGCATCCGTGTGACGGTATTCGGCGAGCCAGTGCCCAAGGCCGCGCGGACTTTTTCCACGGTGGGTTTGTCGCCGGCGGCGACCAGCGCGTCGGCGGCGGCGTTGACCTGCTCTTGGGTAATGCCTCTGCGCATCGGATGGTCTCCTCGATCGGCGCCCTGCCCGCTTGGTTTCGTACTCGCGATAAGTGATGATTATCGCCAGTAGATGCCTTATATCGTAATATACACTACATATTATGAAGCATAAATCCATACTACCGAGCCTTGCCGCCCCCGCCGCCGGCCTGGTGCTGCCGGAACAACTGGCCCAGCAGGCCGCCGACGCCGTGCGCGAACTGCTGGCCGAAGCGGCGGCCGCCAACACCACCCGCAGCTACGCCGCCGCCCTGCGCTACTGGGCCGGCTGGCACCAGGCGCGCTTCGGCGTCGAGCTGACGTTGCCAGTGAGCGAGGCCGTGGTGATCCAGTTCCTGGTCGACCATATCCAGCGCAAGAGCAAGACTGGCCTGGTCAGCGAGCTGCCCGCGGCGATCGACGCGGCGCTGGTCGCCGCCGGCCTCAAAGCCAGGCCCGGACCGCTCAAGCTCGCCACCGTGGTGCAGCGCGTCGCCGTGCTGTCGACGGCCCACAAGCTCAAGCGGCTCATCAATCCCTGCGAACTGGCCAGCGTGCGCACCCTGTTGAGCCGCGCCCGGCGCGCTGCGGTCAAACGCGGCGAGCGGCCGACCAAGAAGACCGCGATCACCCGCCCAGAGCTCGAGGCCATGCTGGCGACCTGCGACGACTCCCTGGAAAGCCTACGTGATCGCGCCCTGCTCTGCTTCGGCTTTGCCAGCGGCGGGCGCCGGCGTAGCGAGATCGCGGCGGCCGATCTCCGTGACCTGCGCAAGGTCGGCGGGGACGGCTACATCTACCGGCTGGAGTATTCGAAGACGCAGCAGGCCGGGGTGAAGGCGGATTCGACGCCGGATAAACCGATCTTGGGGCGCAGTGCCCAAGCGTTGTCGGCGTGGCTGGAGGCCGCGGGGATTCGCGAGGGGGCGATCTTCCGGCGGATCTGGAAGGAACGGATCGGCCCTGCCCTGCTCCCTGGCTCCGTGGCGACGATCGTCAAGCGTCGGGCCTCCATGGCCGGGCTGGAAGGAAACTTCGGAGCCCACAGCTTGCGATCGGGCTTCGTAACCGAGGCCGGCAAGCAAGGTGTGCCGTTACCGGCCGTGATGGCGATGACCGAACATCGTTCCGTAGCGAGTGTGATCGGGTATTTTCAGTCCGGCCAAGCGGAAGACAACCCCGCTGCCCGCTTACTGAAATGATGTCATGTCACTTGTGCAGCCATCAGTCAGCGGATGGGAATGCTTCCTGGCCATCCAACTTTGTACCCGGCAATGCGAGCCCTCAATTCATCGTCTGCCGATGAAGAATCGCATGACTCTGCCAGTTACCCGCAGCACGGTGCGGCGTCCGTGCTCCCACCACGAGCGGCTTGCTCGGTCAGCAGAGACATGTCGCGCCACCTGCCTCTGCATGACTGCCTCGGCTTGTTTCTGAGAAAACGCTTGAAGCCATTGCACCTGTCCGTAGGTGATAAAGAAGTGCGAGTGACACGGCGCGTCAGCAACGAGTATTGACGGGGTTATGGAAGGCAGAGATCCCTCAACCGAAATGCGGTGACCATCAGGCACCAACAGCGTGATGCGATGACCGCAACCGCATGCGCACCGAAGCGACGCCAGCTCGAACTCCACGTTGTGGTAGACGACACCTGGGCTCAGCTCCGCGGGGATGCGCTCCACTACTTCGTATGCATATGTCATGGGTTGCGGCGCCCCTCGGCGTCGGCTTCGAACGAGGCGGTTTCGAAGGTGTACCACGCCGCCTCATCGGTCCTCTCGTAGAGCCCGAAATACTGTTTGAAGCGGACAACAGCGAGAGTGGCATTCAGCGCATTGAGCTCGATGATTTGCGCCTGTTTGCGGTACTCGGCGTCCTTTGGGTTAACAGTCGGCAGGTAAGGAGTGTCGACAGTCCGGTCGTAGGCTCCGCGATCAACGCCGGTGATGCGAACCACGCCGTTGAGCGTGCCGCCAAAAGACCGATTGAGACCCATGCCACAGTCGACGTATGGGATGCCCGCATTGCTCAGCCAGTCGATGAGAAAGCGCCGCGAGGGTCCATCGTCAACTGAGACGAAGACGAAATCCAAGCCGCGCAGACACTCGACGTTGTCTGCGGTAACCCGCTCGGGTACAGGCGTGATGCCCGCGTGCCAGGTGTCGTAATGCTTGGCCAGCGCCTCAACCTTCGACCTTCCGATGAGGTTTCTGCCCAAAACACCGGGTATCCGGAACAGGGTATGCACGTGGATCTTGTCATCGTCGAACAGCGTGATGGTCTCTAGGTGCGTTCGAGCGATGAAGTCCAGAATGCACGAGCCGGTGCCCCCGAGTCCGACGATGGCCACCTTCTTGCCACGTAGGCGATCAGCGACATCATTGATGCCGTAGTTCGCCGACGAGGTGTCAGGGAGCCGAAGCGGCGATCCCTGTTCCGCGGCCCGCCGCTCGATACCGCGCAGCGGGGTCGCGCTGGGATACGCGGCCATAGCAGGCTGAACGATGACATCGAGGTATGTCTCGATCTTTTCCTGGAAAGATACGTAGTTGCGCTTCTGGTGGTTGTTGTCGAGCCGCTTCAAGGAAAACGCCAGGTCGGTTACGACATCGGGGACGATTTGGACGGTTGCAGCGGTGGGACTAATACCAAGCGCGGCTCCTCCCGCGGCATGTGGCTGGCCGCCGCGCCACCAGACCTGGTGGCTGCTGGGTGGCTCGATGACGCAATCGGCACCGAGATTGACGGGGCTGAACAAGTCGCCGTACTGGAGGGCGCCAGTCTGGTCTAGATACGGCAACCCATAGAGCACGAAATAGCCCCCTATGAAGTCGGCGTCGTAGCCGAGATCATGAAGGTCACTGACGAACGGATTACGACTCGCCAGTTCCGGAAACTCGAAATCGCATGCCATCTTTGATCTTGACCTCTTCTTCAGGTGCGAGGGTTCCACTCGGGTTCTCCGAGGGGCCGTGCGAATACTTGATGACGTACTGCTTGGAAGGCGGCTTGCCTTCGCCAAGGTAGAGATCGACGACGCGCTCGTAGGTGATGGTGTGTGTCTCGATCTCGTGGCGGTCTTCGTTGACGAAGATGTTTATCTTCTTCTTTTCGGCGTTCATAAATTTTTCTCCTGACGATGTCCGGGATAGAAGCCGATACCGGTCTCATGGTTCGAGACACCGCATCGACCCTTTCGAGCCCTTGGAAGTAGATGCGGGGCTCGACGAAAACTCGGACATGCGGGTCGGTCGCCTCTCGCCGAACGTCACAAGACGGCCACTTCAGTCCCCCTCGCTTTTCGCTTGGCCACCATTAGTTGTCATCCTTTGGGCTGCGCATAGACGACGAGTTGCCAGCGAATGCGACCCACGCCTGCGGCGTGCTGATGGTGGTTCTGTGGTGGCAGGGTATGACCCTTGGCGATGCCGATCTCGTCACCGCACGCCACGCAGCGGTAGATGCCTGCGTTTTCCGTCTTGGTGCCAGGCTCGTTTTGCTCGTCGAATGCGGCATGCTCGTTCTTGGCTAGATGTGTCGAATACTTGTACAGGGCCATCGTGGTTTCCTCGTGGTTGGGTATCCGAAAAAGGTAGGGACGCCGAAGCAGGTATGCTCTTCAGCCTTTTGGCGGGTACGGGTCGTGGCCGTGACAGACTTCCGAGCGGATGCGCCCATCGTGCCCGTAGGCAACGAGTTCTATGCCCTGGTTGCGGGCAATGCCGCGGGCCGCGACGGTTACCTCGGTCTTGGCGTCGTACACCCCGCAGGCACGCTTGGCATCCTCGCCGCGGCCGGCCCGTCCGTCGGCGTTAGGAACCACATGCTGAGTGCGCTTGCTGTTCATTTAGTATCCTTTCCATAGTGGCGCGGAGAGCTGCCTCCCCGAAGGTGCGGCGTTCTTCGAAAACTCGGACATCGGCGGGCGATGTCCGAGTTTCTGCTCTGGTCCGCATTGGATGGGCAAGGAGGCGTCGATGGACTTGGCGGACCATGAATTGAAACGACTCGCCACGGCTGAGCAGATCCGCACGGCCATCGAGGGCTTGACCGACGAGGACTTCGCCCGGTTGCGGCGGGCGGGCTCGGCGTTCCTCTATGGCTCGGAATACACCGATCCGCTCGAACTCATGAACGAAGCAATCGCGCGGGCAATGCATGGTGCCGGCCAGGCCAAAGGGCGGCATTGGCCGCTCAACGTGCCTTTCGTCGCGTTCCTCATCATGACCATGTCCTCGATCGCTAATGCTTCGACAGAGTCTTTGACCCAGGCCTTCACGGACTCATTGGCGGACTTCGTGCCGGAAGGCGTCGCCTATTCCGATTTCGCCATTGAACCGCTGCGCGCAACGTCGGTCGAAGGGGAGTGCGTGAACGAAGAGGAGCGCGCTGCTGAGTCGGCAAGGTCTTTAAAGGTCTTCGCCGACATCGAGGCCTTTTTTGCGGATGATGAGGAGGTGCTCATGCTGGTGCTCTGCTTGCGCGATGGGCAGCGTCCACGCGAGATTCAGGAGTCCGCGGGTATGACGGTGACCCAATACAACACCGCCCGCCGGCGCCTGCGTCGCGGGCTCACAAAACTCGGTTTGGGCGGAAAACGGCCATGAGCAAGCGCGACGACCGACACGACCTGATGAGGCTGCGTCTTCTTGCTGCCCAGGACGCCTTGTCGCTGTCCGCCGAGGAGTTGGCCCAGGAGGATAAGGAAGCGGGGGTAGACACCCACGCGGAGGCCAAACGGTGGCAGGCGTCGATGCGGGCGACGGCGGCTCGTGTTCTGCGCGATGCGCGGCCCGTGCGTAACGCCGAATACGCCCCACTCAGCGCGCGCGTGCGCAAGCGACCTGACATCGACGCGCTTAAAGTGCTGGTTCGAGAAGTCTTTGCCGCGAGGCCAGAACTAGGCTTGGCCTACCGAGACGGCAAACATCAATCAGACGAGGACTGGAAATCGCTCTACGACGACTTGGTGGATGCGGGTGCCATTGTTCCCGATGAGCATGAGGATTAATCCCGCCGCCTTCTCGCCCGGGGAGGTGCTCCTTTGGCGCCACGGGGTTGTGGAGCCCGAGCACATTGACCTCGACGCGATTGCGGCGGCAGAAGGAGTGGCAGTGCGTTATCGACCGCTGAGCGGGTGCGAAGCCCGCCTAGTGGTGGTGGACGATCGAGGCATCATCAGCGTAAGGCACGACGCTGCCAATATCGGCCGGCAGCGGTTTTCGTTGGCCCATGAGCTCGCCCACTGGATGCGCGATCGCCACTCGGGCGGGGCGCTCTGTTCGAGCGATGACATCAGTCCATCGGATTTGGGGGCTCGCTCCAAGGAAACGGAAGCCAACGCCTATGCGAGCCAGCTCGTTCTTCCGGACTACCTCGTCGCACCCAGGGCTACTGCATTGGCGCCGACCTTGGATGCCGCCCAAACGCTCGCCAAGACGTTCAAGTCGAGCATGACGGCTGCGGCCATCAAGCTCGTTCGGCACGTACCGGTCCCGGCATGGGTGGTGTGCCATCGGCCTAATCGAGCGGGCTGGTTCATCCGCGGACGTGCTGCGCCGCCCGACCTGTTCGTTATAACGGCCGAACTCCACCACGACAGCCCCGCCTTTGCCTTGCTTTACGGGAACCAGGGCGGACGGACACCGATTCATCTGGAGCCCGCAAGCCGTTGGTTGTCTGGCCCTGTCACCAGGGGCAAAGACGTTCAGTGTCAATCGATGAGGCTGCCCGAAGGATCCGTCCTGACAATATTGAGCCTGAAATAGAGCCAGCCCCCTTACGCTCCGACTTTAGATCTCTACCCGTGATTACACAGGCTAATCCGCTCCTTCTCAAGGACTGAGGCGTGAGCTATGGCAAAGCGCCTGAGCCCAGCACCCTCACGAGGCGGCCTCTGGCTGCCGCGGAAAGTCTGCGGACCCCGAACACCCTCGCAATTTCAACGACGGCATCATCGGTCCGGATTGATCTTGCGGCAGCGATGATCTCCTCGGGCGCCAGCTCCTCGATGAAACGAACGTCTTCCTCCCGCTCCGGTACACGATAAGTATTCCAGCGATCAGGGTCGTCAGCGGCCAGCCACACGAAATGTCCATGCTCCGGCTCTGGATCCGGCTGAAAGTGGTAGTGGCGCTCAGCCAAGTCGAGGACGCGCTCGCAAATAAGGTGGCCGGACCGTTTGAAGCCGTGCGCACGTGCGACCCGATCAACAAGCACTTTGTCAAGAATCGGGGCCTCTTGTTCCAAAACTTCGCGGATGCACTTCTCAAGCGTGGAGTCGTAGGACGTCTCGTGGAAGATGCTCGGCTGTAGTGATGGCTCGAGGCTGGAGAGATCAGCCGAACGGTAGATCCGTTTTATGGCAGCTACCCCATCACCGCTCGGACCGCGCGCGACCAATCGCATAGGTTCACGCTCCTGATCACCCTCCCCCATCGTCACCACTGAGTCGCTGGCAAACGTTTCCTCCGTATCTTGGTCATGCTCCGTATCCCTCTCCGCGATCGCCGCACCTTCGGCTTCCATCGCTTTCACTGCCGCTGCGGCTTCGATCTCCCGGACCCGCTGCAATTCAGCCGCTCTAGCACGTTGCCCCTCCAGTTCGGTGCTAATGGCTCTATGCAACCGTTCAAGGGCGCCATCACGATCAACCCACCATTCTGTTGACCAGACACGCACCAGCTGCCAGCCGAGGCTACGCAGGATCTCGCTCCGAACCTTGTCGCGATCCCGTGCCGTCGCGGCACTGTGATAGGTCGCGCCATCGCACTCGACGCCAACTAGATAGTCGCCGGGTCGATCCGGATGCACGACGCCCAGGTCGATCCTGAAGCGCGACACGCCAATCTGAGGATGGGTTTCCCAGCCCTTCGCTTGCAGTCCCTTGGCAACAAACTGCTCGAACGGCGAGTCGTAATCTCCCACGGAACCGCGCACAGCGGCGCTTATGGCCTTCGGTCCTTGGTGCGCAAACTCGACGAAGTGACGCAGATCATGCACGGCCCGCGCCGAGGTACGGTTGAGGTCGATCATCGATGGATCGAACGACGTGAATACCATCATCTCGCGACGAGCGCGCGTCACGGCAACGTTCAAACGGCGCCAACCTCCTTCGCGGTTGAGCGGCCCGAAATTCATGGACATCACGTTGGCGCCTGGCTCGGTAGGACCGAACCCGATACCCAGGATGATCAAATCACGCTCGTCGCCCTGCATGGTCTCCAGATTCTTGACCACGACGGGTTCGGCCAGGTCGTCCTTGAAGAATGGCTCGATCTCTCGATGCTCGCGTCTCGCCTGATCGAGAAGATCGTCCACCAACTGCTGCTGTTCGGCATTGAGGGTGATGATGCCGATGGACTGGCCGGATGCGATGAATTCCGGGTCTTTGAGCCGCCTGATCACCTCTGCCACGATGGCTTTGGCTTCAATCGGATTTCGCCGTCCACCTTTGCCTTGCGCATAGATGCCATCTACCTTGTGCCAGGAAACGGTGCTCGGGCGCGTGTCAGCTGCAGGAAATGTAATCAGGCTGCCACCGTAGTAGCGGTAATTGGAGAACGTGATAAGGCTTTCGTGCCGACTGCGGTAATGCCAGGTCAGACTATGCTGCGGCACGCCGGCACCAATACATTCCTCAAGAATGCTCTCCAGATCCTCGTCGGTATCGTCCTCACTAGCGCCCGTGCCACGGTTGAAGAAGCTGGTAGGCGGCATTTGCCGTGGATCACCGGCGATGACCACTTGCTTACCACGGGCGATGGAGCCTACGGCATCCCAGGGAGCGATCTGTGAGGCCTCATCAAAAATGACCAGGTCAAACAGCTCATGATCCGCAGGAAGGTACTGAGCGATCGACAACGGGCTCATGAGCATGCACGGTGCTAGGACTGTGAAGTCCTGGCCCATCTCTTGGGCCAACTGTCGGACCGGCTTGTGACGGCGCTGCTTTTGCAGCTCATGCTTAAGGATGCCAAAGCCGCTGCGCTTCGTAACACCGTTCTTGTCTGGGATATTGCCCGAGAGCTTGGCGCGGATATAGGTCGACGTGAGTTCGCCCAGCTCGTCCACTGCGGCGGTGTACGCGTCGATGTCGCTCTGGTGCTCAGCTGGTACAAAGTGACACAGGATCGGCTCCGCATCGATTGCCTTGGAAGCAAACCAGCGGGCATACGCTGCCTCGAAGGCGTTGGCGGCCGAGCCCTCAGAGAGCGTGTTCTGCTCCAACGCTTCAACCAGCGGTTGTAATCCGCAAGCGACAGCCTCCTGGCGCACGCGACGCCAACTACACCACGCATGCAGAGCTTTTTCGCTTTCGACGACCGTCTGGGCAGTAGCGAACAGCTCCGGTACCTGCTTGTTGAGGTCGACCTCGCTGCCCGCAGCCTTGCCAAACTGTTCGGTTGCATCGAACAACATCCTGCATCGCCTGGAAAGCTGGCCGATAGCCTCGGCGATGGGACCGTCCGGCGCTATCAGATCATTGCCGTCGAGCACCAGCAGTTGCACTTCGTGCCGGAGCTTCACAAGTTGCTCAGGTGAGCTGGCCAGTGGAATGAGGTTCGCGCGAAGGTTTTCTGCCAATCGGGTTGCGAACGCCATACGCGTCACATCGGTGCTTAGCGCCGACCACCCTGGGACATCTCTAAGGTCGGGGTCCAGAGCATCGACCTTGGTCACGAGGTCCTTCATGGCGGTGAGCAGAGGAAGGTCGGCCTCCACGTTGGGTAGTGTTGACGTTCCTGCAGTTCCCGCCAGCGCCTTGGCTACTCTCTTCTTGGCCAGCGTGGCGAGGAGCCAAAACTTCCCGGAGGCCTCGGTCCATTCACTTCGTAGCGCATCGACGTTGATGCGGCGGACAGCCTCCGGCGCGTAGGCTTGAGACAAGCGACTCTCCAGCGCCTCATAGTCCTTCAGCAGCGATACCGCCTGTTGAGCCGCCGCGCGATTTGCCTTCAACTCCGGCGAAAAAGCAAAACGCAGATCTACGCCATGTGCGTCTGGCAGAAGCCGTACAAACTCAAGCAGCTTGGCCGCCGCTGGCGTCGAACTGCCTACCGACAGACCAGTCTTCTGTATGACCTGTGCGCAGGCCTCATCGCATGCCTTGAGTGCGACAAGTACCTGACGAGCCGCTCCCACCATGGCTTCCTGCCAAGCATTGGACCATTCGGTCCGAACCACTAGCGTCATTCGTGTGCCGATGCCGCCAGCAGCCTCTCGGTTTAGATCCAAGCGCCGGGCAACTTCCCGCAAATGTCCCATTTGAGCGGCGTCATGCTCCGTACCATCGGGCCATGACAGTCGAGGGGTGGTCGGCGTGGCATCCTGTACGACGCGACCGATGGCCTCGTGTACCGACCAGCCGTTGGGCCAGCGCTTATGCAGCACCTGCACAACTTTGTTGAGGCGATCCCGGAGCGATCGGACCTTTCCGACCTGCGTATTCCAGTTCGCCTCCGTCAGGATGTCGCGAGACGTCCATGCGCGGTCCAGCTGCTGTAGCACGTGCATCTTGGAGGACTTGCTTGAATGTAGCTCCAGACAGAACTGGCCTATGCCCCTGTCTTCCAGTCGTCGCTTCACTACGTCCAGTGCAGCCATCTTCTCGGCCACGAACAACACGCGCCTCCCTAATGCGAGGTTGTGCGCGATCATGTTGGCGATGGTCTGCGATTTGCCGGTACCTGGTGGCCCATCCAGTACAAAACTGTGACCCTTGGCGGATGCGACTACGGCTGCCAATTGCGAGGAGTCGGCGGGTAGTGGAGTGAACAACTCGCCGGGCTCGATGGTGCTATCCAGATCCTCGGGCTTGGGGAACTCGCCCACCGACTCCAGCACGGACCCGCCAAGTTTGTGGTTCAGCAAGTGCCGCACCACGTCGTTTTGCATCAACAGTTCGGAGCGATCGATCAGATCGCGCCACATCAGGTACTTCGAGAACGAAAACGTCCCCAGTGCGACGTCGGTTGTGACCTCGAAGCCGGGCATATCGCGCACCGCGCGGCGCACGATATTCCAAATCCCTTCGACATCAATGCCGCTTTCGTCCGTCGGCAGATCGCCGCTCAGGCCGGAGATATTGAGCTGGAAGTCGTGGCGTAGCAATTCCAGAAGTGTCAGGTTGAACCGTGGCTCATCATCCAGCATGGACATCTTCACACCGGACAGAACACTGCGTCGCTCCAGCTTCACGGGCAGCAAGATCAGAGGGGCAAAGTAGCTCTTGGGATCGTCTTCGGCTTTCTTCCATCGCAGGAAACCGATGGCGAGAAAGAGAGTATTGGAGCCGCCTTCTTCGAGATCCGATCGGGCTTTGCGGTAAAGATCGACGAGAGCCGCATCGAGTTTACCCTTCTCCATTCGGGAGAGCACTTCATTGCGTGCCATGGCCTGCCGTGAGGTTTCTTCCTCGAGGCTTTCACGATTGCGCTTCTCGTAGATCTCGCTATCCCGGCCGCTTACTTCGAGGTCAGGCATGGGGGCAATGCGTACGCTCCTGTTGGCTGCGAGGATGTCCTCGAGCCCCGCAGGATCCGGACAGATCAAGCGAATCGCTTTGGCGCTGTCAGGTAAGTGCAGAAGGCGGTTTCGTGTAGTCAGGTCGAGTAGCTTGCGTTGCCACAGCTCTAGCTTGTCTGTTGCGGTGGCTGGCTCCTCCTCGACCTCGACGTCAAAGGCTGGCAGTTCGGGGGCCGATTCCAGACCTTCGCTGACCCTTGGAGCCTGCTCGTCATACGCCTTTCCGGAGGCTTTTACAGTCGCGGTCAGTGGCCGAACCTTCTGCATCCTGGCCCGGCGCAAATCGACTGCCATCAAGAAGTCGTCGTCAGTCAGCTGGCGCTTGGCGACATCTATCGCATGGCTGAATCCCGGGGCGGGCGATTGCGTGGCCAACGTAGTCTCAAAGACCAGCAGCTCCTGAAGTTCAATGCGCTTGCGCACCGATGAAGCATCTTCGTTGAGTACCTGTGCAAACTCCTGTGGCTGTAGCCAGACACCCGTGAATGCATGCCCTTTGGTCAGCAGAAGAATGGGATTGAGACCCGCCTGCTCCAGGGACGCTGCAAATAAGAGCGCGGTATCCAAGCAGGTACCAACGCTGCCATCGAGCACCTGCGACGCTGAACGGATTTTTTGCCCCTCCTGCTCGAAGCTCGCCGGGGGCAATACATAACTGATCTGGTAACCACAGATAGCAGACCAGACGCTGGATGCCAGTTCCCAAGTGCGCTGGCGGGAGCCCTCCTTATATCCGTCAATACCGTCAGGTCGGCCCGCCCGACGCAGGACATCCGACGCACTCTTGAGCACCTTGTCGACCGCGGGATCGTTGGGCATACAGAATGCGGCCAGAAGCTCCGACATGCTGCTAGCGCCACCCCACTGGTTCCGAGCAAGCAATTCGATCTGGAACCGACGTTCGGCGACGACGGCGCTCCCAGAGCATAGGCGGAGGTGCACCGACGCATGCATCCCTTCAGTCAGATCCGCCAGATAGCCTTCTTTGAGATCGACATCGCGATCCGCGATCACTATCGAGGAATCAGGGCCAAGTCTGTCGATGCGCCATGTCTTCGCGGCAGCGAACGGTAGGCTTGGCTCGAGCTCCAGGGTCAGGTCGTCAAGACCTGCTTGGTCATTGCTCGTGACGGTCAGTTGCCGCAGCAGCGGTACGGCATTCTGATGCGATGCCAGCCCAAGCTTGGTGCTGACAATCCCATCGATAGAGATTCCCATGGCCCCTGTCCTTCCGACACCGCTCCAACAAACGGATCATAGGCCGGAATGGCGGAAGTTTCGAACTTTCAAGCTCCGGACCGTCGAGCGCGATCATCTGCACTCATCCGCACTCCCCCTTTTGGGTGCTTACTTGCGTCAGGTGCAAGTAAGCACCCTACCCCCGATAACCCCACCTAATCGCCCTGTCAGTTATCTGAAGTCCCGGCTTCGTACATCCAGACTGCTCAGCAACGGCGTCAGGTCATGCAGGCGCCGGGCGATCAGGTGGCGCACACCACTCTCGGCCTCCAGCTTGCCCTCCACCATCAGGAGCCGCGACTCCAGGTAGGGGCGGCGCTGCCGCTCGGCCAACTGGCGCCAGACCACCACGTTGATCATGCCGTGTTCGTCTTCCAGCGTGACGAAGGTGACGCCGCTGGCGGTTTGCGGCCGCTGGCGGCCGACCACCAGTCCGGCCGCGACGATGTGGCGCCCGGGCGGGATGTCCGCCAGCTCCTTCGAGCTGCGGCAGCGCCGCGCTCGCAATTGCGCGCGCAGCAGGGCCATCGGGTGGCGTCCGAGCGTGGTGCCGAGGGTGGCGTAGTCCGCCTGGAGATCCTCGCCGATACCAGGCAACGGCAAGACCACTGGATGCTCTCGTGGCTGCGTGGCCGCGCCAAACAGGGGGCGCTGTTCCTCCACGCCCGCCACCGCCCAGCGCGCCCGGTGCCGGTGGCCGGCCAAGCCGCGTAGCGTGCCGGCGTCGGCCAGCCGCTCACGTGCACGTGTGTCGAGTGCTGCCCGCTCGCACAAATCGGCAATGTCCACGAACGGCTTCGCCGCCCTCGCCTCCTCGATACGCCGCGCATCGTCCTCTCGGAACCCACGCACCATGCGCAGCCCCATGCGCAGGACATGGCCACCGCGCCGGTCGGACTCCAGCGTGCAGTCCCAGTCGCTGTGGCGCACATCCGCCGGCATCACAGACACGCCATGGCGGCGCACGTCCTGCAGCAGCTGATCGGGACTGTAGAAACCCATCGGCTGGCTATTGATCAGCGCGCAGACGAAGGCCGCCGGGTAGTGGCGCTTGAGCCAGCAACTGGCGTAGGTCAGCAGCGCGAAACTGGCCGCGTGCGACTCCGGGAAGCCGTAGCTGCCGAAGCCCTTGATCTGCTCGAAGATGCGCGCGGCGAAGTCGGCCGAGTAGCCACGTTCCAGCATGCCCCGGGTCAGTTTGTCGCGATGGTGTTCCAATCCGCCATGGCGCTTCCACGCCGCCATCGAACGGCGCAGGTCATCCGATTCGCCCGGCGTGTAGCCGGCCGCGACCACCGCCAGCTCCATCACCTGTTCCTGGAACAGCGGCACGCCCAGCGTGCGCTCGAACACCTTGCGGAGCGCCTCCGAGGGATAGCTCACCGGCTCCTCGCCGGTACGCCGGCGCAGGTAGGGATGCACCATGTCACCCTGGATCGGTCCCGGCCGCACGATCGCCACCTCGATCACCAGGTCGTAGAAGTTGCGCGGCTTGAGCCGCGGCAGCATCGCCATTTGCGCCCGCGACTCGATCTGGAAGACGCCGACGGTGTCGGCCTTGCCGATCATGGCGTAGGTGTCGGGATCCTCCGGCGGGATGGTCGCCAGCGTCAGCGGGCGTCCGTGATGGCGCTCGATCAGAGCAAGGCAGCGGCGCAAGGCGCTCAGCATGCCCAACGCCAGGATGTCGACCTTCAGCAGGCCTACCGCATCGAGATCGTCCTTGTCCCACTGCACCACCGTGCGGCCTTCCATGGTGGCGTTCTCCACCGGCACCAGATCGTGCAACGGCTGCTCGGAGATCACGAAGCCGCCCGGGTGCTGCGACAGGTGGCGCGGGAAGCCGATCAGCTCGGCGGTCAGCACCAACACCCGGCGCAGCAGCGGGCTGTCCGGATCGAAGCCTTGTTCGCGCAGCTGCGTGGTGGGCGGCAGCGCATCGCTCCAGTGCCCGAAGCAGCGGGCCAGCGCGTCGACCTGATCGGGCGGCAGCCCCAGCACGCGGGCCACGTCGCGCACGGCGCCAGCACCGTGATAGGTGCTGGCCACCGCAGTGATCGCCGCCCGATGACGGCCATAGCGCGAGAACACGTACTGGATGACTTCCTCGCGCCGTTCGTGTTCGAAGTCGACGTCGATGTCGGGTGGCTCGTTGCGTTCCTTCGAGATGAAGCGCTCGAACAGCATGCCGATGCGGTCGGGGTCGATCTCGGTGATGCCCAGCGCGTAGCAGACCACCGAGTTCGCGGCCGAGCCGCGCCCTTGGCAGAGGATGTTCCGGCTGCGGGCGTGGTGCACGATGTCGTGCACGGTGAGGAAGTAGCTCTCGTAGCCGAGCTCGACGACCAGCGCCAACTCTTTCTCGACTAGGCCCCGCGCCTTCGCCGGGATGCCCTCCGGCCAGCGCCAGTGCAGGCCTTGCTCGGTCAACCCGCGCAGCCAGGAGGCCGGCGTGTGCCCGTCGGGCACCAGCTCGCGCGGGTATTGATAGCGCAACTGGCCGAGGTCGAACGTGCAGCGCCGGGCGATGCGCACGGACTCGTCCAGCAGCTCCGGCGGATACAGCCCGGCCAGCGCGGACAGCGGTCGCAGGTGACGCTCGCCGTTCGGGAACAGCCGATCGCCAGCCTCGGCTACGGTGGTGTGGTGCCGGATCGCCGTCATCGCATCCTGCAACGCGCGGCGCCCGCGCGCATGCATGTGGACGTCGCCGGCGGCGACCAGCGGTAACTGCAGCGACTGGCCCAGGGCCTGCAACCGTGTCAGCCGTGTCGCGTCGTCGGGACCACGATGCAGTTCCGCCGCGATCCACAGCCGTTGCGGAAAGCGCGCGCGCAGCCAGTCCCCTTCCCGCGTGTCGTCCGGATCGTTCGGCACCCAGAGTGCGAGCAGGCCGGCCGTCGCGTCCGGGAAGTCTTCCCGCAGCAGCCGATAGCTGCCCTTGGGCGCACGCCGGCGTGCCGCGGTGATGAGCCGGCACAACACCCGGTAGCCCGCGATGTGCTCCACCAGCAGCACCAGTTTCGGGCCGCCGTCGATGCGCACCTCGCTGCCTACGACCAGCGGAAGGCCTACCGCCTTCGCGGCCTGCCAGGCGCGCACGATGCCGGCCAGCGTGCACTCGTCGGTGATCGCCAGCGCCTGGTAGCCGTGGTGCTTCGCGCGTTCGAACAGCTCGCGCGCACTCGAGGCCCCGCGCTGGAAGCTGAAGTTCGACAGGCAATGGAGCTCGGCGTAGCTCATGCGAACCAGCCATGCAGCATGAAGCCTCCGCCACCGACCGGGCGAAACACCCAGGCGCACTGCCCGGTCGGCAGTCGCGCCCGGTAGTAGTCGCGGCGCACATCCCCGCCGTCCCACCAGCCGCTCTCGATGCGCTCGGGCCCGGCGAGGAGTTGTGGCATCGGTCCGCGCAACGGCACGGGCTTCGCCAGCAGCCAGCCTGGGCGCGAACCGGGCGCGGCGCCAAACGACGGCGCCTCGCGCCGTGTCGGGACGTCCAGCGGACTGAGCGAGGCGCACTCCGGGCGATGGTCGGCCTGTACCTGCACGCCGTGCACGGCGTCCTCGCCCAGGCGCGCGCGCAAGCGTTCGCGCAGTTGTTCCCACGGCATCGCCTGCTGCGGCCGCGGGTCGAACAGCTCGCGATGCACCGGTACGAAGGGTGGCAGCTCGTCGGCGCAGAGCGCGATCGCGCGGACCGGCGCCGGCAGTTGCACCTGCTCCAGCCGGCCGCGCGCGAGTTCGAACAGCAGTGCCGGATCGCGCTCGGGGGTGAGCAGGCCCACCGGCACCCGGGTACGCGCGTCGTGGTCGTGCTCCAGCTGCAGGTCAAAGCGCTGCACGCCGCCGTCGCGCCCAGCCAGGAAGGCGGCGAGGTCCGCGGTCAACCGCTTCAGCGGAAACAGTAGCGCCTGGGACGACTCGACTTCATGGCCGAGCTCGATCCGCGGATCGAAGCGATCGGGCGGACGATAGCTTTCCAGCGCCACGTCGCGCTCGCCCAGCAAAGCATCGAGGTGACGCAGTACCTCGGCCGGGAAGCGTCGTGCCAGGCCATCGCGCGGCAGCGCCCACACCTGGCGCAGCGTGCGCAGGCCCATGCGTGCGAAAGCGGTGGCCACGTCCGGCGCAAAGCCTGCACGCTGGACCGGCAACTGCCCGAGCGCGCGTCGCAGCGGCGCTTCGCCGTCGATGGCCAGCCCGTCGTGCCCGTTGGCCAGCATGCGTGCCGCCACCGGGTGGGGGGCGGCCACGATGCGGTGGCGGAAACCGAGCACCGCCAGTTCCTCGCGCAATCGCGCCTCGAAGCGCGGCCACGGCCCGAACAATCCCAGGCTGCCCTGGATCTCCAGCATCAGCGCGTGCGGGAACTGCAGGCTGACCTGCGAACTGAAGCCGTAGGCCCAGCCAGCCAGAAAGCGGTGCCAGCGCGCCTCATCCTCAGGACGGTACGCGTCCGTCGCGAAGCCATGGGTCAGCGCCTGCGCCGCGGTCAGCGGCATGCCGCGGCGCAGGCCCCGCGCCCGTGCCGAAGAGCTGACCGCATGCAGCGCGCGCTGCTGCGCCGATCCGCTGACCAGCACGCGGGGCGCGTCCGGATCCGCGCAGTGCCGAAGCACGCCGTCCAGCGCCAGCTGTGGCAACAGAATGCAGGCCCAGCGCATGGCTCATCCCGCTCCTTGCGGGATCGGCTGCGCCGGTGCCACCCCGCCGCGGCACTTGAGCACGCGCCATTGTGGCGGCGCGGCGTCGATGGCGATGCGCAGCGCCGCCGGCGACGGATGGATGGCCACGGCTAGCGGTCGCGTCGCGAACGCGAGCGTGCGTCCCGCGGCGGCCGCGACCTGCAGACGGCGCAGCGCGCGGTCGTCGGCGCCCAGCGGCCAGCACAGCACGGCGCCGCAGCTGCCCGAGCGCAGGCATTGCTCGGTCGCCCACAATGCATTGCGCGGTGTGTCGGCGCGCACGACCTGCAACTGGCGCAGATCCACCCCGGCCTGTCGCCACGCCGGCGCGAACGGGAGGTACGGTGGCGCGACCAGCACCATGCGCTCGCCTGCCTGCGACAGGCGCGCCAAGGTGGGCCACAGCAGCTGCAGTTCCCCGACGCCGTCGGCTGGGATCAGGAGCTCGCTCAGCGCGGCTTCGGGCCAGCCGCCACTGGGCAGCACCGCGTCCAGGCCGGCATGGCCGGTGGGCTGCGCTCCGGCCGGCGGCGCCACCGGCCGACCACGCCAGACCTGCCGCTCGTGCAGCAGGGCATCGATCGCCACCACCGCGCCCATGTCACCCCCGGCGGACCAGGCCGCAGAACACGCCCTCGATGGCGAAGTCCTGCCCGCGTCGCACCTCGATCGGCGCATAGGCCCGATTGCGCGGCAGCAGCCGGATCCCGCCCTTGCCGCGGGCAAGACGCTTGATCGTCAATTCACCTTCGAGCCGGGCCACCACCACCTGCCCGTCGCGCGCCTCGGGCGTACGGTGCACACCGACCAGATCGCCGTCGAGGATGCCGTCCTCGATCATCGAATCGCCCTGCACTCGCAGCAGGTAGTCCGGTCGCGTAGCGAACAGTCGCGCATCCAGCGCCAGCGTGTCGACCAAGCCGGCATCGGCGCCGATCGGCGGACCGGCCGCCACCCGTCCCAGCACCGGCACCTGCAGCAGGCTGGTACGTGTATGCAAACCGGCCGGGCGAATGCCGCGCGCCTGCCCGGATGCCACCTCGATCAGTCCCGCCTCGGCCAACGCCAGCACATGCTTGCGCGCCGCCCCGCGCGAGGCCAAGCCGCCGGCCTTGGCAATCTCGGCCAGGGACGGTGGCTGCCCCTGCTCCGTCACCCGTTCGCGGATGAAGGTGAGGATCGCAGCGCGGCGGGAGCTGAGGTCAGACATAGAGTACATTTGTACTCCGCCCGCGTCATCTTGGCTAGAGCTGCAAACCAAAGGGAGGATCCACAGGCAGCTGCAGCGTCATGACAAGTCAGGCGCCGGTGCGCCCGTAGCCCGTCCGCCAGACATCAGCATTTGACAGGTTGCTGTCGCAGGCAATGAGATGACGGCATGGCAAATAGAGGCACCGCCAATGAGGGGAAATCGCCATGCTCGAGCGCCAAGCGAAAGTTGAAGTTACTAGTGAGGTTAAACAAACTTCACCCGTTGCCCTCGGGAAATGGATAGCTGCGATGGCGGCCATCGCGACCCCGTTGTGCTACCTCAATGGACGTGCTTTTCATGACGGTTACCTTGGGCATCTACACTTGGCATCGTCGATGTTCCCCACGGACGTGCAAGGCACGTTTACCGATGCGGCACGTGCATGGATGGAGGAGGCTGCCGTCGTTTTGGGAGCTGTTTCCAAAGCCCTCGGCGCACATTGGTTTTCGATCATCGTTCTCCCAATGTTTCTTGTCATTGGATCGTCAGCTGCAGTCCATTACTTGGCCTATCGTGCAGCAGCGTGGCACCGGAAGAAGCCGCAGGACGAATCGAAAGCCAAGCTCTCTCGCGTGATTCGATCTATTTTGGCGCCCGTATGTGTTCTATTCCTCGGCGCCTACGTTATCTACACACTGTTTGCACTCATTGGCGCTGTGCTGTTGCTGTCCGTTGGACCCTTCGTTCAAGCTGGAGCCCGCGCGGCCGCTAATGATCTCAAAGCTGGTTTCCCGAATACTCCTACCGTCGAGCTTTCCGCACCACACGTCGGCACCTCCACATATCGCATCATCCAGTGCGGCGATAAGTTCTGCGCCTTGTATCGCGAAGGTGAGGTAGCAACGGTTCCTATCGCTGCGATCACGTGGGCCTCGTGGAAGGCGAGCGACCCTGCGCTGGGGCGGTGAGGCTTTGAAGCGACGGCGGGGGTGCTTAATAAGTCCCGTAAAAAGGTTGCGCTGGCTGCGAGCGCAGCCAGCGTGTCATACCTGCCCGGCGCCACCGTCCACGGCGAGTTCAATTCCGGTGACGAAGGACGCTTCGTCCGAAGCGAGGAACAGCACCGCCTTGGCGATCTCTTCCGGCTGGCCCATGCGCCCCATCGGGACGGTGGCCACCAGTTGGCGCTTCAATCCGTCGAGGTTGCCCGGGCCACCTGCCAGACTGCCCAACCCAGGAGTATCGACGGGACCAGGGCTGATCACGTTGACCCGGATGCCACGGTCTTTCAGTTCGGCGGTCCAGCTGCGTCCCAGCGAGCGGACGGCCGCCTTGCTGGCGGCGTAGATGCCGAAGGACTCCGCGCCCTGGTTGCCAACAATGGATCCAGTCAAGACGATGGAACTGCCCCGACCCATCAGCGGCAGCGCTTGCTGCACGGCGAACACCACCCCCTTCACGTTGATGTCGAAGGTGGTGTTCACGTGCGCCTCGCTCAGCCCACCCAGCGCCCCAAACTCATAAAAGCCGGCGTTGGCGTAGAGCACGTCGAGGCGACCGTGATCGCGGCCAATGCGTTCGTAGACGGCGCGGATGTCATCTAGCCGGCCGGCATCGGCGCGCAGACCGGTTGCTCGCGGCCCCAATGCGGCTACGGCGGCATCGAGTTCGGCTTGACGCCGACCGGTGATATAGACGGTGGCGCCTTCGGCGACAAAGGTATGGGCGGTGGCCAGCCCGATACCGGCGCTGCCACCAGTGATCAGGGCCACCTTGTTCTTCAGTCGTGCGTTCATGGTTGTTCTCGGGACGGTTGCGTCTGGCTTGGAGGGGTGGGTGCGATGCGAAGGGACCGGTGCGCCGGTGACACTTGGTCGATGAACTGGGTGATCGCAGGAATGGTTTGCTCGGGAGCTTCTTCCATCAGCCAGTGGCCGGCGCCCTTGACGATGACGCCCTGCACCCGTGTGTCGACCAGAGTGGCCTGCGTGATCAGGAACGAACCGGAAGCTTTCTCGCCGCCCAGCACCAGCATCGGCATGGTCAGCGGCGTGCGCGCGAAGCGGGCAAACGCTTCGGCGTCCTGCGGAAAGGCGTGGAAATACTCGAAGCCGGCAAGCATGCGTCCCGGACGCGCGTACGATGCGGCGTAGTAGCGGCGATCGGCCTCGGACAACGAGTGCTCGGGATCGGCGGCGAAATCATTCCAGAAATGTTCGAGGTAGATCCGCTCGCGTCCCTGCACCAGCTTGAGCGGCGTCTCGCCGTAGAAGTTGAAATGCCATTTGTCGCGCAGCAACCACACCTTCTGCCAGTCACCCACGCCTGGTAGAAAGGCGTCCATCAGGGTGACGCTCTGCACTTCATCCGGGTACTGGGTGGCATAGGCGTAGGCGACCATCAGACCTATGTCGTGACCGACCAGGTTCACCTTGCGGTAGCCGAGCTTGTGCACCAGCGCGTGGATGTCGCGTGCCATCGTGGCCTTGTCGTAGCCATCGGGCGGGATGCCCGAGTCGCCTTCGCCTGGCAGGTCGGGCGCGATAACCGTGCGGTCATCACCCAATCTGGCCATCAACGGACGCCACATGCGGCTGGTTTCGGCGTAGCCGTGCAGCAGGATCACTGGTGTGCCGTTGCCGTGACCGGATTCGAGGTAGTGCAGTGTGAGGCGCTCGGTTACGACGTAGCGGCTTTGCACGATGGGCGCCGGAGCGGCAGGCGCGTTGAACGGCAGGCTTGCCGCGGCAGCCAGCGCAAGCGAACGCGCAACTTGCTGGAAGGGCTTCATGGAAGATCTCCGCGTGGAAGCACCCGGCGGCTTCACCACCGGGTGCCGAGGTGTCAGAGCTGGCTCATGCCGCCATCAATGACGATCTCGCTGCCGACGATGAACGCCGACTCGGGCGAGGCCAGATGCAGCACGGTGGAGGCGATCTCCTCCGGCGTGCCGAAACGGCCCAGCGGCACTTGGGCCTGGATCTGCGCGGCAGTGGCTTCGAGCGCCGCCTTGTCCATACCCAGCTTGCTGTACAGCGGTGTGGCCACCGGTCCCGGGCTCACCACGTTGACGCGTACGCCGCGCGGCAGCAGCTCGGCCGAGAGAGTCTTGGCCAAGGTGATCAGCGCAGCCTTGCTCGCGGCATAGACCGAGGAGTTCGGCATGCCGATGTGCGCGTTGATCGAACCATTGATGACGATCGCGGCACCGGCATTCAACTGCGGCAGCAAGGCCTGCAGCTGGAAGTAGGCGCCCTTCACGTTGGTGTCGAAACTCTGGTCCCAGAGCGCTTCGTTGACATCGGCGAACGGCGCGAACTTGGCAGTGCCGGCGTTGATGAACACTGCATCGAGCATGATGCCCAGACCGGACAGCGCGCCAGCCAGCTCCTTGGCCTCCGAAATTGATCCCGCATCGTTGCGGATGGCGACCGAGTTGGAGCCCAGTGCGATCTTTGCTTCGGCGAGCGCCGCTGAATCACGGCCAGTGATGACGACTTGAGCGCCCTCTTTGGCGAATGCCTTGGCAGTGGCGAAACCGATGCCGCTGCTGCCGCCGGTGACGAGTACGGACTTGCCTTTATAACGATTCATGGTGTTCTCCAAGTGACGTGGGAAGAAGGACAGTGGGGTCATCTTGAGCGGATCGGCTTTATTTGCCGTACCATCGTTTCGACGCACTCGTTCGAAGAGGCCGAACATGTTGTCCCACGACGAATTGGCGCTGCTGGAAGCCATCCGTGACAGCGGCAGCCTGTCCCGCGCTGCCGCGCGCCTGGGCAAAGCGCCATCGACCATTTCGCACGCGGCGCGTCAGCTGGAGGGACGCTTCGATGCCTTGCTGTTCGACCGTCGTCGCTATCGGCTGCAGCTCACGCCGGCTGGCCAGCTGCTGACACAGGAAGCGACGCGACTGATTCTTGATGTGGCACGCCTCAGCCAACGTGTGAAGCAAGTTGCCAGTGGCTGGGAAGATCGTCTGCACATCGTCACCGACGAAATTCTGGAGTTCGAGATCCTGTTGCCGGTAGTCCGAGCCTTCGATGCCCTTGGATCCGGAGTCAACCTGCGCATCACGCATGAGGTTCTTGGCGGTACCTGGGAGGCCTTGCGCGAAGGGCGCGCGGATCTGGTCGTGGGCGCTACCAACGAACCGCCCGTGATGCCCCATCTGCGCTGGTTCGAACTGGGTGCGATGGAATGGGTGTTGCCGTCTCGCCACGCCACCCGCTTGCCAAGATCGCAGAGCCGCTGCAGCAGAACGAAGTCATCCGCCACCGGGCGGTGGTCGTTGCCGACTCCTCGCGCAACGTCGGCCGTGCCTATGGCGTGCTGGGTGGGCAGCCCACGCTCGCGGTGCCGAGCATGCGCGCCAAGGTGCTTGCACAACGGGACGGGCTCGGCGTGGGCTGGTTGCCGCGGAGGCGGGTCGCCACCTTGCTGAAAAGCGGTCAATTGGTGGAGAAGAGGATGGCCGATCCGCGCGAGCCGAATGTCCTCTACGTTGCTTGGCGCAGCGACCAAGAGGGCCGCGCACTGGCATGGTGGCTGGAGCAATTCCGCCAACCTCGCCTCGCCAAACGGCTTATCCAGGGTCTGGACATGCACGACCATACTGAGTGACCGCACCACCCACTTCCCGAGGTAACGCCAATGGATGGCCTTGGACCACACGCTACGAGGCCGGCCCGATCGTGGATTGAACAAAGCGATCACTGCTTGGCGATCACTGCTTGTCGATAGAAACCGTCACCACAACGCATGCGGCATGACATGTACCGAACGCACGCAGCCACTCGGATTGGTTGGTGATGTGATCCGCGGCTCCGCATACTCTCTTCCGCATGCAGCCCGGGATTGGAGTCGGTGGACTCACGAAGCAGGGCTGTCGCTGGACAAGCTGACAAGAGCTCTTGGAGGGAGGCACGAAATGCAGAACAAGCTGGCCGTGGTGGGGCTCGGATTGCTGTTGAGCGGTTGCCAGACCGCGCCCCGACGCGCCGCCCCGCCTGACCTGATCGGTCACGTGGCACCAGATGGATTTCCGGCGAACGTACGTCTGGTAACCACCGACCTGGGCAACTTCACGGCGCTCGCCCCTGATTTCTTCCGTGGCATTGGCGTTGCGGCGACTGGCGGCAGCGTCGACATCCTTGCGTTGTCCGGCGGTGGCTCAGGAGGTGCCTACGGTGCGGGAGCCTTGGCAGGCCTCAGTCGCGCACACACGCGTCCACAGTTCGAGATGGTGACCGGAGTGAGCGCTGGTGCCCTGCTGGCCCCCTTCGCCTTTCTCGGCCCGGACTGGGACGATCGCATGCAGGAGGCCTTCACCGGCAAGCTCAGCGCGAACCTGCTGCGCTCACCGACCCGTACCATTCTGGCCCGACTGCTGTCGCCGCGTGGCCTGCCGCATCGCAACCCGCTGTTCGAACTGGTCGACCACTTCGTTACCCCGCAGATGCTCGCCGCCGTGGCAGTCGAAGCATCCAAGGGTCGACGTCTGATTGTGGCAACCACTGACCTGGACAAGCACGAAACAGTGCTTTGGAACATGGGCGAGATCGCTCAGCACGGCGGGCCAACCGCGCGTCGACTGTTCCGCGATGTGCTGATCGCCTCGGCCAGCGTACCGGGCGTGTTTCCACCGGTGTTGATACGCGTCACTGATGGCAAGCACGACTACGACGAGATGCATGTCGATGGCGGCGTGACGACGTCTGTGTTCACCCTGCCGTTGATCGCGGGCATCCAGTCGTACGACCTTCCGCAGCTACGCGGCGCCCACCTGTACATGATCGTCAATGGTCAGCTCGCACGAACGCCACAGACCACGCCGTTCAACACCATCGACGTGCTCTCGAACAGCATTGCCGCAGAGATGACCTACAAAACCCGCGGTGCGATCGTGGAAAACATCGCCACCGCGAAGCGGCTTGGCATGACCTTTCGCATGACAGAAATCCCCGTGGATTACCCGCAGGAAAGTTTCATCGATTTTGACCAGCAGCATATGCGGGCGTTGTTCAACTACGCCGCCGATTGTGCCGCGCGCGGCTTGTTGTGGATGACTCCAGATCAGTCGATCCGGCGTAACATGACCGCGAACCGGGCACCCGCTTCAGCCTCCCCAGCATGTCCTGCTCAAGCCGTACAGCCGTAAGATTTGGTGGGCACAATGTGACAGTATCTGGATGCCCGACCGGGTTTGACGCAAGAATCCACGCTACCTATATTTCCAAGAACTCGTAACGAGAGAGGCGCATGTGCCGGCGAGGACGACAGCCATGAAGCATGAAGCCTACGGCGGTCGGTTAGGCAAATCGTTCAACATGAACGATCCCCCTACCTTGACCGCACATACCAGCGGCAGACATCGGCTTGCCGTCACCGAGTTGATGCACGACGCGACTGATTTCGGCTTCAGCACGCCGATCGCCAGGGAAGATGCCTGGCTGGTTGGACTGCAACTACGCGCACAGCAGAGACACGAACTCTGGCTGGATGGACGGTCAATGGCGGTGAAGCCATTCATGGCCGGCACCACGAGTTTTTATGACCTCGAGCGCAACCCGATTGCGTACATGTACGAACCGTTCCACCCGTTGTTCTTCTACATTCCGCGCGCCGCGCTCAACGAGCTGTCCGACGAACTGCACACCGCTCCGGTCAGTGATTTGCGCAACCAGCCAGGTCAGTCGGTCGACGACCCAATCATTCGGCATCTTGGACTGAGTCTGCAGCCTGCATTGCGTGCCGAACGCAAGAACAACCAGTTGTTCGTCGATCACGTTCTACTGGCGCTGCGCACCCATCTTGTTCTGACGTATGGTGGTGTGCGTAGCCGCAACGCGATACCACGCGGTGGATTGGCACCGTGGCAACAGCGCCAGGCGATGGAGTTGATGCGCGAGCATATCGTCGGCGGCATTCCATTGGAGTTGGTGGCGAAGGCATGCGACATCTCCTGCAGCGCCTTCGTTCGCGGGTTCAAGCAGAGCATCGGAATGTCACCGCATCAGTGGCTGATCCATCGCCGCATCGATTATGCGATCGAACTGATGCGCGACCACACACTGCCACTGACCGAAATCGCGCTTGCCGCAGGCTTCGCCGACCAGAGCCATTTCACCCGCATATTCACCCGGAAGCTGGGAGTGAGCCCTGGCACCTGGCGCAACGCCAGCGGAGGCCGCGCCGGTGCGGACGAACATCCGGTGACCATACCCACCTGACCGCACGCCGTGTGGCCTGAAAGAATGGCCATCCATAGGCATGGTCATGCCTGCGCTGCAGGCCGACACCCGAAGGCATGCAGTTTTTCACCCTCACCCTCGCATGATCCGCTTGTGTCATCGACGCAAGACGCGAACGTGCAAACGGCGCCTAGAAGCATCAATCACCGCCCCTCCTTCCTGCCTACGCTGGGAACACCATCGCTTGCGCGACAGCGCATGCGGACGCGACGTTCCTTCCAGCACTGCGGGAAACATCATGGACACGACGACTTCGGCCAACCCTTCTGCCTTCTACGCATTTACCGACCAGAGCATCGCCGGCACCTGGCGCTCGGGCAGGTCAAGTTCACGTCTGGATGTACTCAATCCGTACACGGGCGAGACGATTGCCACTTTTGCCAAAGCCGATGTGACGGATGTCGACGAGGCGTTCCGTGGTGCCGCGGCGACGCAGCCGGCATGGGCACAGGCGCTGCCGTCCCAGCGCGCCGAGGTGTTTCGCCGTGCTGCCGCAGTGATGGAGCAGCGGCACGAGGAGATCGTCGACTGGCTGATTCGCGAATCCGGCAGCACGCGCACCAAAGCAGAGATCGAGTGGTGGGTGGTGCATGCGACGATGCTGGAAGCATCCACATTGCCCTCGCGACTGGAAGGCCGCATCGTGAGTGGCGATTACCCCGGCAAAGAGAACCGCATCTACCGGCGTCCGGTCGGCGTGGTCGCGGTGATCAGTCCCTGGAACTGGCCACTGCACCTGAGCGCGCGTTCCATCGTGCCGGCGCTGGCGCTGGGCAATGCCGTGGTGGTGAAGCCCGCAGCGGAAACACCGGTCACGGGTGGACTGCTGATTGCCCGCATCTTCGAGGAAGCCGGCCTGCCACCAGGACTGCTCAGTGTGATCGTCGGCGCGCCGGACGAAATCGGCGATGCCTTTGTCCAGCATCCGATTTCCCGTGTCGTGTCGTTCACCGGCTCCACTCGGGTCGGCCGCCATATCGGCCAGCTTGCGGTAAGTGCATCCAACATCAAGAAGGCCATGCTGGAACTGGGCGGCAATGGTCCGCTGGTAGTGCTGGATGACGTTGATCTGGATCACGCGGTACACACCGCCATCGTCGCCAAGTTCCTGCATCAGGGCCAGATGTGCATCGCGGCGAATCGCATCATCGTGATGGATCGCATCTACGATGAATTTGTCGAACGCTTCACCGCCCACGCCGCGTCGTTGAAAGTGGGCGACCCGAACCAGGTCGACACGGTGATCGGGCCGATGATCAGCCAGCGGCAGCTCGATCGCGTGAATGGCATGATCCAGCAGGCTTACAACGACGGCGCACGGCTGCGGCTCGGACAACCGCCGACGCGGCTGATGCTTGGTCCGCAGGTATTCGACGGCGTGACCCAGGCGATGTCGCTTGCGCAGAACGAAATCTTCGGCCCGGTGGCGCCATTGATGCGCGCCGCCGATGAAGCCGAAGCACTGCGTATGGCCAACGACACCGAGTACGGCCTCACCAGTGCCGTGCTCAGCGGCGACAGCTATCGCGGCGAGCGGTTTGCCCGCCAGATCCATGCGGGCATGAGCCACGTGAACGATATCACCGCCATCGACATGCCGGCGTTGCCGTTTGGTGGCGAAAAGAACTCCGGGCTGGGTCGCTTTGGCAGCCAGGGCATGATCGACGCGTTCACCTCCGAGCACTGGGTGTCGATCCAGCACACCCGCTCGCAGTACCCGTTTTGATCGCCATGAAAATTTCCCGGAATGCTCTCGCCTGCACCATCGCACTCCTCGCCTGCTCCACCTGCGGCGCCATCCATGCCGAAGAGGCCGGCAGCTGGTTCATTCGCGGCGGCGTGGCTTATGCCGACTTTCACGCCAGCGCCACGGTTGCCATTGGCGGCCAACAGGTACCCGGCGGCAGTGCCACCGTGCATCACAACATCGGGTTTGCCTTCGAGACCGGCTACTTTCTTACGCCGGACTGGTCGGTTGCACTGACCCTCGGCTTGCCACCTACCGCGAAGATCTATGGTGCCGGCAGCCTCGCCAGCGCTGGCAAGCTGGCTGAAGCCACCTACGGGCCGGCAGTGCTCGCGCTGCAGTATCACTTGCCGACGCACAGCCGTTTCCAGTCGTATCTCGGTCTTGGCGTGAACTACACGCTGATCACGCGGAACCACGACGCCGCGATTCATCACGTGCATGTCGACAACGGCACCGGCGTCGCCTTGCAGGCCGGTATCGAGTACAGCATCAGTCCGCGCCTTGCACTGTTCATCGATGCCAAGAAGATCTGGGTAGGCGTCGATGCGCGCGGTTTGGCGGAGACTCCGGCCGGACTCATTCCGGCAACGTCGCACGTGACCCTGAACCCGGTGATCTGGAACACCGGAGTGTCATTCCACTTTTGAATCTGAAGGGTGGCTCACATGAAGATCGAGCGGCATGGTTCGGCCCTCTGGTACGGCGATTTCGCCCAAGGCTGTGGCAGCCTGTCCACGGAAAGCGCTGCGCTCGACGACCACTACTACTGCGCGGCCAGTCGCTTCGATCGGCACTGCGGCAGCAACCCTGAGGAGCTGCTTGCCACCGCTCACGCCGGCTGTTTCAACATGACGCTGTCGAAGGTATTGGCGGAAGCGCACCTCAAAGCGACGCAGCTTCTGACTTCCGCGACTGTCACATTGGAGCAGCACGACGCTCGCTTCACCATCACCGCCGTGCATCTGAGCCTGCGTGCCGTCGTGCCCAACACTGACCCCATCGATTTTCGCAGGCTGGTGGCGATGGCGCGGGCCAAATGTCCACTCACACGACTGCTCAACGCCGAAGTCACGCTTGATACAAGCCTGCAGGGTGAATGGGGAACCCCGGCGACAGCCGCTGCAATGGCATCGGTTTGATCATAGGCGCTGGCCGCCCTGGTTTCGTCTGAAGCGGTTTAGTTGCGACGTTCCTTCGGCTGGGTAGACACAGGCAGGCCGCAGCAGCCGAAGTCGTCCCCGTGTGCTGGGAGTGACCGATCGATCAAGTCACCGAGCGCACCACCCCGCCATCCACACGCATCGCCGCACCGGTGGTCGCGGACGCCTGCTCCGAGGCGAGATACACGGCGAGGTTGGCCACCTCGTCGACCGTGGCCAGTCGCTTGATCAATGACGACGGCCGGTGCGTGGCGATGAAGTCACGCTCGATCTGGGCCAGTGGCACGCCCTGCTCCGCCGCGATCTTGGCGAAAAAGTCGCCGACACCCTCCGAGCGCGTCGGCCCTGGCAGGATCGCATTGACGGTGACGCCGCTGCCGGCCAGCGACTCGGCCAACCCACGCGACACCGCGAGCTGAGCGGTCTTGGTCACCCCGTAGTGAACCATCTCGGCGGGAATCTGCACCGCCGACTCGCTGGACACGAACTGCACACGACCCCAGCCCCGCTTCGCCATGCCCTGCGCGTAATGGCGTGCCAACCGTACGCCGCTCATCACGTTGACCTCGAAGAAGTGTAGCCAGTCCTCGTCAGGGATGTCGAAGAACGCTTTCGGTTCGAAGATGCCCAAGTTGTTGATGAGGATGTCGGTCTGCGGCGTCGCGTCGATCAACTGGCGGACACCGGCGCTTGTGCCGAGATCGCCGGCCACGCCACTCACGCGCGCGTCACCAACCGTCTTGGCGATCTCGGCAAGTGCTTCGTCCACGCGTGCCTGCGTGCGCCCCGTGACCACCACGTGCGCACCCGCAGCGGCCAGGCCACGGGCGATCGCCAGGCCAATGCCGGCGGTGGAGCCGGTGACGATGGCGTGGCGCTTGCTGAGATCAATATGCATGGTGTTCTCCTGTGGGGGCGCTGGGCTACCAATAAAGTTACACCGCTGCCTTGCCGATCGATGCCCCACCGTCGACGAACAGTGTCTGCCCGGTGATGAAGCCGGCGTCTTCCGACAGCAGGAAAGCGATTGCGGCGGCCAACTCGTCCGGCTTGCCGAAGCGCTGCATGGGTACCAGCGACAGGAAGCGGCGTTCCGCCTCGCTGCCCACCGGCGTTCCGGCACGAAACAGTTCGGTCTCGGTGGGCCCTGGCGCCACCGAGTTGACGGTGATGCCGGTGGTGGCCAGCTCCAGCGCCCAAGTGCGAGTGAAACTGATCATCGCAGCCTTAGCGGCCGCATACGCAGTGCGCTGGGCCACGCCAAGCACGACCAGACTGGACAGGTTGACCACCCGGCCCCAACCGCGCTCGCGCATGCCGGGCAGCAAGGCCTGCACCGTCTGTACCGCGGAAATCAAGTTGAAGCGGAAGGTGTCCTCCAGTTCACCGAGGTCGAGTTCGTCGAGGCGGGCCAGCCGCACATAGCCCATGTTGTTGACCACGCCGTCGAAAGCGTAGCGCGTGGTCAGCTCGCCCAGCGCCCTGGCCGTAGCGGCGCGATCGCCCAGATCGACTGACACCAAGGTGCCAGGAAAGCTGGTGTCGCTGGCATCGCGTGCGATGCCGACCACGTGGTGGCCGGCCGCGGCCAATCGTTCCGAAAGCGCACGACCGATGCCCTTGCTGGCGCCGGTGATGAGGAAGCTGCGTTTGGTCATGGTGTCGCCTCTTGGGACGCGATCAATGGAGAAACAAGCCGCCTGCTTCCCCCTGCAATCACGGGGAGGAATGACAGCGCCTCAGATGTGAGCTGCCGGGGCCATCGAATGTTTGTGGGTGACGAAGTACTCGAATTCATGCCAGAAGTGGTGCAGGAAGCCCTGTACCGGCCAAGCCGCCGCCTCACCGAAGGCACAGATGGTGTGGCCCTCGATCTGTCCGGCGATGGCCTTCAGGCGGTGCAGGTCATCCAGCGTGGCGTCGCCTTCGACGATGCGCGTGAGTACACGGTGCATCCAGCCGGTGCCCTCGCGACACGGTGTGCATTGGCCGCAGGACTCGGCCATGTAGAAACGCGAGATGCGGTGGCACACGCGCACCATGCAGGCACTGTCGTCCATCACGATCACAGCGCCGGAGCCCAGCCCCGAGCCGGCTTCCTTGAGCGAGTCGAAGTCCATGTTGCAGCGGGTGATCAGCGCCGCGGGCAACACCTTCATGGAGGTGCCACCGGGGATCACCGCCTTCAGCGTACGCCCGGGGCGCGTGCCGCCGGCGAGCGCCAGCAGATCGTTGAACGGGGTGCCGAGTGGCACTTCGTAATTGCCCGGCTGTACCACGTGTCCACTGACCGAGAACACCTTGGGACCGCCGTTGTTCGGCTTGCCGATGGCGAGGAACCAGTCCGCACCGTGGTGCAGGATGGCCGGGATCGAGGCGAACGTCTCGGTATTGCAGATCGTGGTTGGTCGCCCATAGATGCCGAAGCTGGCCGGGAACGGTGGCTTGAAGCGCGGCTGGCCCTTCTTGCCCTCCAGCGACTCCATCAGGCCGGTTTCCTCGCCGCTGATATAGGCACCGGCCCCGAGCAGGTTGTGGATGTCGACATCGATGCCGCTACCGCCGATGTCGCGACCGAGCAGACCGGCCTCATACGCCTCCCGCAGTGCTTGCTCGACGCGCTCGAACGGCTCATGGTGAAACTCGCCGCGCAGGAAGTGGTACGCGACACTGGCACCGGTGCAGTAGCAGGCGATCGCCAGGCCTTCGAGCACGGCGTGCGGGTTGTAGCGCAGCAGGTCACGATCCTTGCATGTGCCGGGTTCCGATTCGTCGGAATTGCACAGGATGTATTTCTGGCCAGGCACCTCGCGCGGCATGAACGAGAGCTTCAAGCCGGTCGGGAAACCGGCGCCGCCACGTCCGCGCAACCCGCTCCGCTTGACCTCCTCGATCAGAGCCAGCGGATCAGGTTTGTCCGCGAGGATCTTCTTCCAAGCTTGGTAGCCACCTGTTTCCAGATAGCTCGCGAACGCCCAAGGCGTGTCGAAGTGCAGGGTCGTGTAGACAACTTGGTGCGCCTGCGGCGCGGGCCCGACCGGGCCATGCGTGGTCATGTCGATATCTCCACGCCTAACATCGTCCACGGCTCGGGCTTGTCCGGATCGAGCCCGTACAGAGCGATCGCACGCTCGACTTCGACGGCGTCGGCCAGGCCGTCCTGCATCAATGCTTCGAGCGCGGCGTGGGCGATCCAGTGGCGATCGACCTCAAAGTGGGAACGCAGGTTGGCGCGGGTGTCGCTGCGACCGAAGCCGTCGGTGCCGAGCACGGTGTAGCGTCGGCCCGCGGGCATGAACACGCGCAGCTGATCCGGCAGCGCGCGCACATAGTCGCTGGCGGCGATCACCGGCCCCGGCCGTTCTTGCAGCAATCCCGTGATATAGGGAACGCGCCGCGGGCCAGCCAGATGTAGCCGATTCCAGCGCTCCACATCATGACCCTCACGGCGCGCCTGCGAGAAGCTCGGGCATGACCAGATGTCGGACTGCACGCCAAAGTCCTTCTCCAGCAACTCCGCAGCCGCGATCACCTCGCGCAGAATCGTGCCAGCGCCTAGCAACTGCACGCGCCGCGCTTCACTTCCACCTGAATCCCGAAATAGATACATCCCCTTGAGGATGCCCTCGGCACACCCCTCGGACATGTCCGGGTGGGCGTAGTTCTCGTTCATCACGGTGAGGTAGAAATAGACATCCTCCTGCTCCTGCAGCATGCGGCGTACGCCGTCCTGCAAGATCACCGCGACCTCGTAGGAGAACGTGGGGTCGTACGAGACCACATTGGGGATCGCGCCAGCCATCAGGTGCGAGTGGCCGTCTTCGTGCTGCAGTCCCTCGCCGTTGATGGTGGTGCGGCCAGCGGTGCCGCCGATCATGAAGCCGCGTGCCCGCATGTCGGCCGCGGCCCAGCACAGATCGCCCACGCGCTGGAAGCCGAACATCGCGTAGTACAGGAAGAACGGAAGCATCGCCACATTGCTGACGCTGTAGCTGGTCGCCGCGGCGATCCACGCGGCCATGCCACCGGCTTCGCTGATGCCTTCCTGCAACACCTGGCCCTGCTGGTCCTCGCGGTAGTACAGCAATTGGTCGGCGTCCTGCGGGCGGTACTTCTGGCCGAACGGTGCGTAGATGCCAATCTGGCGGAACAGCCCTTCCATGCCGAAGGTGCGCGCCTCGTCGGCGATCACCGGCACGATGCGCGGCCCGACCTGCTTGTCGCGCAGCAACAGGTTGATGCCACGCACCAGCGCCATCGTGGTGCTGATCTCGCGTTCGCCGGTGCCTTTGGTGATCGGTTCGAATACATCGAGGGCCGGCGCGGCCAGTTGCTCGCTGGCCCGGCGTCGGCGCTGTGGTAGGAAGCCGCCGAGCGCCTGTCTCCGTTCCAGCATGTACCGCACCTCCGGCGAATGCGCGCCGGGATGTACGTACGGAATCTCGTCCAGTTGCTCGTCGCTCACTGGAATGCGGAACCGATCGCGTATGCTGCGCACGGTTTCCATGTCCGCCTTTTTCTTGTTGTGGTTCGGATTCTGCGACTCGAACGCACCGCCCATCGCGTAGCCCTTGACTGTCTTGGCCAGGATCACGGTGGGTGCGCCTTGCGTGTGGAACGCGGCGTGGTAAGCCGCATACACCTTCTGCGGGTCGTGGCCGCCGCGGTCGAGTCCAGCGATCTCGTCGTCGGACATCGTGGCGACCAGCGCGGCGGTTTCCGGGTACTTGCCGAAGAAATGTTCGCGCGTGTACGCACCGCCGAAGGCCTTGCAGGCCTGATATTCGCCGTCGACGGTTTCCATCATCAGCTGGCGCAACCGGCCCGACGTGTCGCGCGCCAGCAGTGAGTCCCAACGGCCACCCCAGACCAGCTTGATCACGTTCCAGCCGGCGCCGTGGAACAGGCCCTCGATCTCCTGAATGATCTTGCCGTTGCCGCGCACGGGCCCATCAAGTCGCTGCAGGTTGCAGTTGACCACGAAGATCAGGTTGTCCAGCTTCTCGCGCGCGGCCAGCGAAATCGCACCCAGCGATTCGGGCTCGTCGATCTCGCCGTCACCAAGGAAGCACCACACCTTGCGGTCGCTCACCGGCAGCAGACCGCGATGTTCGAGGTAGCGCCAGAAGTGCGCCTGGTGGATCGCCTGAATCGGTCCCAGCCCCATCGACACCGTGGCCACCTGCCAGTATTCCGGCATCAGCCACGGGTGCGGGTAGGACGACAGGCCGCGGCCCTCGCCCACCACTTCCATCCGGAACAGTTCCATCTGTTCCTCGTTGAACCGACCTTCAAGGAACGAGCGCGCGTACATGCCAGGACTGGAGTGCCCCTGAATGAACAGCAGGTCGCCCGGGTGATTGGCGGTTGGCGCACGCCAGAAATGATTGAAGCCGACGTCGTACAGCGTGGCACTCGAAGCGAAGGTGGCCATGTGACCGCCCAGCTCGCCCGGTTTGCGGTTCGCACGCAGCACCGTCGCCATAGCGTTCCAGCGCACCAGCGAGCGGATTCGCCACTCCATCGCCGCGTCGCCGGGGCTGCGCGCCTCACGCTCCGGCGGAATCGTGTTTACGTAGTCGGTGGTCGTGGCAAATGGCAGCGCTGCTCCGGCACGGCGGGTCGAATCGGCCATCCGCTGCAGCAGGAACTGTGCGCGCGACGTGCCGTCGTGGCGGATCACCGCGTCGATGGATTCGAGCCATTCGGTGGTTTCAATCGGGTCCGGGTCCGGCTGATGCGTTTCGTCGAGTTGATCCATGGCTGCCTCCGCAGAACACAGGGAAGTGGGAGGTGGCTTGCCCAAACGCCATCGACTCCTGGCTGCCGACTTGTTTGTAGGAGCGCACCCTGCGCCCGGGGAGTGCGGGGGAGCCGGGGAGGAGCTCGCGCGCAAGGTGCGCTCCTACAATCAGCGGCGACTCTTGTGATTACATCGTCGCTCGCCGCGCCCTCGGGTTCTTTTGCAATCGTGCTGCGGATTGATCATTTCGGCGTATCGCACAGCCCAATCGCAATGAGGGTCTGGATCGGACAACTGATGCAAGAGACGTCTCAGAGCACGCAACGAAATTTCGTCAGGATCCATGCAGAAACCACGGAGCAATCGTCGTGGCTGGACTGAGCTGGCACACTCAAACTGTCCACGAGCGCCTTTTGTCACCGCGGCTCGATCGCCGTGGCCTGCAAACCTCACGCGGCCGCATGTATCGGAGACTTTCTAGCGGGCAAACTCCGGCCGAAGATCGAGAATGTCGATAACGATTTTTCCTTGCGGCTTGGGCTTGCGAATGCCATCCAGAAGCTCGTGCGCGTGAATCATCCCGGTCAAGGGCAGCACCAAGCCGACCCGAGGCTTCAGCTCGGAGTGGTCGATAGTCGCGGCGATCTCGGTCAGCGTGGAAGTGTTGACCTTGACCAGGAAAAACAGGCCCCTTATGCCGAGTGCTTCAGCGGCCTTGACATCGGGCGGGCTCACGGCCGATACAAGAATGCCCCCCGACTTCACCATTTTCATGGCCCGTGACTGCCACTCGCCGCCGATGGTGTCGATCACTGCGTCGACCGGCGCGATCAGATCCTCGGCTTGCGCACCATCAACGGCAATCACCTGATCTGCACCGAGACGACGAAGCTCATCGAGTTGCTCCGCGAACCCAGTGGCGATGACGCGCAGCCCCTTCCGGCGGGCGAACTGAACTGCATACCCGCCGACGTTGCCAGCCGCTCCGAGGATCAATACGCGCTGGCCACTGACAAGCCCGGCATGCTCGAACAGCATCTGCCACGCAGTGTTGGCAACCACCGGAACGGATGCCGCTTCGACGTGGCTGACGCTGCGTGGCTTTCTGGCGATCATCCCTGCCGACGCCACTGCATACTCCGCGCACGCACCAGTGAACTGAGGGCTTGTTACGCCGTAGACCTCGTCACCTACCGCGAAGCCGGTTACACCGTCGCCAAGTCCGGTGATGACACCCGACAAATCGGAACCGAGCGTCAGCGGAAGCGGTTGCGGAAGTGCGCTTTTGCCGGTGCGGATCCAGCTATCCCAAGGCCCCACCCCGGCTGCATGGACTTTCACCAGGACTTCGCCGGTTCCCGGCGTGGGTATGGCGATCTCGTCGCTGACGATGACCTCTGGTTGACCGAAGGCGTGAATGCGGCTTGCTCTCATATCAAATGCTCCTCGGAATCAGCACACCATGATTCGTGCTGATCGATTGGCTCGACCGTTTATTGCCAGCATCGGCTTGCCTCCGCGATCGAAGCGCACGCACATCGCCCTGGTCGGCAAACTCCTGCACCAGGCTCAGCTATGCGTTGCGATCAACCGGTTCGTGGCTACCGACGAGATACACCTCTGTCGAGCGCTTCGCCGAGCGTTCCCAGGAGGGGCAACGCACACGCACGACACGCGCTCCGGTACAAACGAGTCTGGGGGGAATGATTCGTCCCATCATGGCTTGTCGTACGTCACCAGCTTCTTGTCGTTGCTATCGGCAATGAAGATAGCCAGCAACGTGGCGGGTTCGGTCTGACTGGCGTTGTCGCTGACCAGATGGTGTGCACCGGGCGCCTCGGTCCAACTTTCGCCGGCGTGGTAAACCTTCGACTCGCCTCCTTCCAGCTGACTGCGGATCGCTCCGCTGAGCACGTAGGCGACCACGAAAGCCGCGCCATGCCGATGTGCCAACGAAGTACCGCCAGGCTTGTAGGTCACCACCAGCGCGGTGATGGTCTTGCCGGGTACGTTGGGGATCGCGTGGGCGAATGCCGGCGTGACGGTTTCGTGCGCCGCTGCCGCGACCGGCATCGCGATCGCCAGTGCCGTCAGCGCAATGGCGAGTACCACATGTCGAATATTCATGGGGATCTACCTCCGGAAGTGGCGCAGCTTCAAACGGCGGTGCGCGTACGCCGGTCAGTCATACCTTAGGCTCGTCTTGCCTTGGCTTCTATTGCATTCGTGCCACGCCTTGAACGTTCCGATACATCAGTGTCGACCGTGATGCGTGAGCGTTCAAAACCCCTATCGGGTTTGAACAAACCTGGCGAAGAACGTCCAAGAAGTGCGGTTTTCGCGTCGCTATGGTTTTCGCATGGCGGCAAACGCTTGCCTTGCCATTCACCTTCAACCACGGGAGACATCGCATGGCCAAGGTTCTGGTTCTCTACTACTCCACATACGGCCACGTCGAGAAAATGGCCGAAGCCGTGGCCGAGGGTGCGCGTATCGCAGGAGCTACGGTGGATATCCGACGTGTGCCGGAAACGGTGCCCACGGAAATCGCCAGGAACAACCACTTCAAACTCGACCAGTCAGCACCGCTGGCGACCATTGCCGAGTTGGAAAACTACGATGCCATCGTCATCGGCACTGGTACCCGCTTCGGCCGCGTGTCCTCACAGATGGCGGCCTTCCTCGACCAAGCCGGCGGGCTGTGGGCTCGCGGCGCACTGCACGGCAAGGTCGGCGCTGCGTTTACCTCCACCGCAACACAGCATGGCGGCCAGGAAATGACGCTGTTCTCGCTCATCGCCAACCTGCTGCACTTCGGCATGGTCGTGGTCGGCCTGCCCTACAGCCACCAAGGCCAGATGACATTGGACGAGATCGTCGGCGGTTCGCCCTACGGTGCCACCACGATCGCCGGTGGCGACGGCTCACGCCAACCCAGCGTGATCGAGTTGGCTGGCGCGCGTCACCAAGGCGAGCTGGTCGCGAATACCGCAATCGCACTACACGGCTGAAACGTGATCGGCGGCCTTACGCATTCGACGAGGAGCCGGACATGCTTATTGGCTTGATGGTCCTGTTCATTGGCGTGATCGCCGGTCTGCGTGCGATGACCGCACCGGCGCTGGCGAGTTGGACCGCGTGGCTCGACTGGCTGCCGCTGCATGGCACACCGCTGGCGTTCATGGGCTACGCGTACACCCCGTGGATTCTCACCCTGCTGGCGTTGGTCGAGTTGGCCAACGACAAGCTGCCGACGACGCCGAGCCGAAAGATTCCCGTGCAATTCGCCACGCGGGTAGTCGCTGGCGCATGGTCGGGCGCCACATTGATGGGTGCCCACGGCAACCTGTGGTTGGGCGCGATCATCGGTGCATGCGGTGCCGTCATCGGCACCCTGGTCTGCTACCGCTCCCGACATTCGTTGGCCCTCCACTTCGGCGGCAGGAATCTGTTCGCCGCGCTGGCCGAGGATGCCGTGGCCATCGGTGGCGGCATCCTGATCGTGCTCACGCTGGCGTGAGCTTTTCCGCACCCCTTTCTTTCGTCACAGGTGGAACACCATGAAAAGCCTCGCAGCCGTGGTCGATGCATTGAAAGAGCCGTTCGCGCTGGAGTACATCGACCTGCCCGAGCCCGATGACGATGAGGTGCTGGTCGAGATTGCCGGTGTCGGCATCTGCCACACCGACCTGGCCAGCAAGGACGGTATCGTCGACGCACCGTTCCCCACCGTCCTCGGACATGAAGGCGCGGGCGTCGTGGTGCAGGTCGGGCGACGCGTATGCAAGGTGGCGCCGGGCGACCACGTGGTGCTGGCTCCGGCTTTCGACGGCACCTGTCCACAGTGTGTCAGTGGCCAGCCGATGTATTGCGACAACTTCGCCGCGCTCAATTTCCAGACCGACCCACATGGGCGGCGTGCCAAACGCGCGCATAGCGAGGCGCATCTGAAATACTTCGGCCAGTCTTCGTTCGCTCACTATGCGCTGGCCAACGAACGGAACACCGTGAAGGTCCGCAAGGATGTGCCGATCAAGCTGCTCGGCCCGCTCGGCTGCGGCATCCAGACCGGCGCCGGCACGGTGATGAACGGCATCCGGCCACAGGCCGGCTCTTCAATCGCCGTGCTCGGCATGGGGGCGGTAGGTCTTGCCGCGATCATGGCCGCGCAGGTCTGCGGCTGTGCCACGCTGATCGCGATCGACCTGGTGGAGTCGCGTCTGGACATCGCGCGCAGCCTCGGCGCCACCCACCTCATCAATACCCGTTCGGTGGACGACCTGAGCGCAGCCATCCGCGCGATCGCACCGCATGGCGTGGACGCCATCGTCGATGCCGCCGGCGTGGCTACACTGATCGGTAACGCCCTTGGTGGGCTAGCGATTCGCGGCCAGCTGGCGCTGGTCGCGGTGCCGTCGTCGGCCGGCAAGGCGCTGGAACTGCCGTGGTTCAACCTGCTGCTGGCCGGGCAGTCCGTGCAGGGTTACGTCGAGGGCAATTCGATCCCCGACATCTTCATTCCGCAATTGGTCGACCTGTATCTGCAGGGACGTTTCCCGTTCGACCGGCTGATCACCAGCTATCCGTTCAACGACATCAATCAGGCGGTCGCCGATCAACTCAGCGGCAAGACCATCAAGGCCGTGCTGGAAATGCAACACTAACCCGGCCTATATCGCCATGCGCCACCACACTCTAGAACCTCTTGACCCACAGCAGGTGGGCCACCTTCGCCATATCGAAAACCTTTCGCTGCTCCAGCCTAATGACTGGACGCTGATGAAAGGTCGCGGTACCGGCCAGGACGATTTCGGCGCGTATCGTTTCCAGCTTGCCTACATGGTGTATGCGCTGGCGATCACGCACGTGCATCGCCTGCCTGCGGCGCCCGGTGTGTTCAAGCCGGTATTCGAGCGGCTGATCGCAAAGCTGCTACTGCCCGAAGTATGGCTGTACTGGCGAGACGTCAGCCGCGGCGGAAGCATCTTCAATGCGCACCTCAGCGAGCGCTACCAAGAGGAATGGGATCCGGTAGCGCGCGACAACATCATGTACAGCGCCTACGTGCAGTCGCTGACCTTGCTCTACAACGTGCTGTTCGACGACTACCGCTACGCTCGTCCCGGCGCGCTCGCGTTCGAGCATTGGTCCTACTTCTGGGGTGGCGACGGGCACCAGTTCAAGTACGACCAGAACTCACTCAACGAGCATCTGTACTGGAAGATGGTCGAAAGTGGCTACCTCGGCGTGGCATGCGAACCGAACTGCATCTTCCAGATCTGCAACCAGCCGGCGATCCTCGGATTCCGCATGCACGATCTGCTCACCGGCGGCGAGCGGGCACAGGAAGTGACGCGCGGCTACGAACAGGCCTGGGCGGAATTCGGCCGACTCGGCGACAACGGCCACTACCACGTCATGCTGTCGGAGGACACTCGGACCATTCGGCCCAACTTGGCGCAGGCTCCGTGGGTCGATGCCTGGTGCGGCGCGATGATGAACATGTGGAACGGTGACTTCGTGCGCGCGCATTACCCGCGGCAGTTGGCTGATCTGCTTCTGCCCGGGCCGGACGGCACGCTGTCCGTGAAATCGGCACCGCGTCCACCGATCAAGGGACACGTCGTGCTGAACGATGACTCCGATTTCGGCTGGGTCGCAGCGTGGGCGTCGGAAATGGGTGACGAGGAAACCCTGCATGGCCTGCTGCGTCACGCCGATCGCTACATGGCACCGCGCTGGCGCGACGGTGGTCTCTACTATCCGCGCAACGACGTCGCCGAAGACGCCGCAGGGCACCGCACCTTGGTCGAGCCGATGACCGGCAACGTGCTACTCGGCTATGCGCGACTCAACGTGCGCGATGGCCTGCAGGGCATCTACCGCGGGCCGTGGGATCGCGACCATTTCAAGGAACCGGCCATCGTCGAGGTCGGCACGGGTGTCGATGTGCTGTTGGCGCGCTTTGAACCCGCCAGCCACTCACTGCTGTTCACACTCCAGGCGCGCGGTCTCAGTCCATCGTGCGAAGCATGGATAATTCTCGGCCGCATCAATGGTCGCGGCCGCTGGACGCTGTTGTTCGAGTCGCAGATCGTGGCTTATGGCGATGCGGTCGAACTGAATATCATCGGCTCGGTGTTGCTGCGCCACACTGATACAGGACTCGAGTTGCGATGGACGGGTAACCGCGTTCAGTCGATGCGCCTGATGTTCGCAAACGACCATGCCGACGGATCGTCGCCATGATGTCTGCCAAGCCAGACCGACCGCGACTGCCTTCCGGAAGCGAGCTTCAGTTGACCAACCACTTCGGCCAGCCGGTATCCGCAGCCGACTGGCGAGGCCAATCTGCGCTGGTACTGTTCGGCTTCACCCATTGCCGCGTGGTCTGTCCACGGGCGCTGACTCGGTACTCCGCCATGCTCGACCAGCTGGCCGCCGAGGGAATGTTGATACGTGGCCTGTACATCAGCGTGGATCCCGCACGCGATACCCCGCAGGTCATGCGCGACTTTCTTGCACCGCACCCGCGTTTTACCGGCCTGACCGGCAGCGTCGAACAAATCGAACGAACCAAGGCCGCGTTCGGCGTGTTCGCCAGACGCGTCAGTGACCCCGATGATCCGCTCGGCTACCGCGTCCCGCACACCGCCATCGCCTACCTGTTCGATGCGGATGGTAGCTGCTTGGGGCATTTTGCTGATGCACTCCCCGGCGCGGAGGCGCTCGCCCGCCTGCGTTTGCTGCTGGCAACGTAGCTGTCATTCGGCAGGCACTTTCCATGCGCGCTGCAAGCCTCGAAGCAGGCGCGCACGAGTGTCGGCGAATGTGCCGCGTGCCGGCAACCACAGCGACAACATGGTTCCACCGCCTTCGCGCTGATACAGATCGAATTGAGCACCGACCCGTGCCGCACGTTCGCGCATGCCGGGCAGACCCCAATGTCCGGCGCGTCCGCCCGTGCGCAAGACGGCCTCGTCAATACCTCGGCCATCGTCGCTGACGCGCAGACACAAGCCACCGTTCTGCCATACGACGGCCAGCTCGATACAGCCGGCGGCAGCATGGACGAAGGCATTGCGCAAGCCTTCACGCATGATGTCGAGTGCTTCGTTGGCAGCCTCGGGCCGCAGCATGCGCGGCTCGCCATCCTCGTGCAGTGCGAAGCACGCCGGGTACATCGAGGCGTAGTCCTCGCCACTTGCACGTAGTGCTGCGACCAGTCCGCCGTCCGGAACGCCGGAGCGGCGCAGCGCGATGATGCGGTCGCGACCGTCGATCAGCATGTCGCGTGTGCGCATGGCCACTCGACCCATCTCGTCGCGGCGGTGCGGAGCCAGCGACATGTCCCCGGCCCAGGTCTGCAGATGCAATTGCAGGCCCTGGATGCCCTGCAGCAAGGTATCGTGCAGGTCACGCGCAATGCGTTCGCGCTCCGTGCCGCGGATGCGATCGTGCACCGCCAGCTGTCGCAGGCGCAGCAGGTATAGCAGCCACAGCGTGCCCAGCACCAGGCAGCCGCACAGCACTCCGAACCACCAGGTCTGATAGAACGCCGGCGCGATGCGGAAATCGAACGTGGCATCGTAAGCACTTTCCACTCCGTCGGCGTTCGCGGCACGCACGCGAAAGCGGTAGCTACCTGGGCCAAGGTTGGTATAGAACGCCTGCCGCCGCATACCCGCATCCTGCCAACCGGCATCGACACCTTCGAGCTGATAGCGGAAACGCACACGCTGCGGCATTGAGAGCGATGGCGCGGTGTAGTCGAAGTGCAGGCTGCGAGTCAGCTTCGGCAACACCAGCCCAGCCGCAAGCGGATAGGCAACGCCTGCAGCGTGCAGCGACTGGATCGACACGACGGGAGCGATGCGATTGCGCCGCACGTGCTCCGGATCGATCCAGGAAATGCCGCCGAACCGGGCAACCCACAAGCGCCCGTCCCTACCCAGCTGCATGGTAGGCCCCGGGCGGATCTGCAAGGCCGGACCGGCCAAGCCATCCTGCTGATTGAACAGTTCGAATCCCACTGGACGGGTCGGATCCGCACGCACGCGTGTCACCTCGGCGGCCGAAATCCGGTATACCCCGGCCGCACCGTCGATCCACAGCTCACCGGCCGCGGTTTCGACCAGGCCGGCCGTGCCGCCGAACGTGTCGCCATGGACACCGCGCAGCGTTGCGAAGCGGCCATGCTCGAGATGGGCCACGCCCAGATCGCCCCCCACCCAGACCTGCGCACCGCGCACGTGGATCGCCTGCACATTCCCCACGGCTAGTCCATTGGCTTTGGTGTAGACCTGCAGTTTGCCGTGGTCGAGTACCGCAATGCGGTTATCGGGATAGGTGAACCACATGCGGCCGGCATCGTCGGCAAGCAGGCGAATTGGCGGCATGGTCGGCAACTGCCCAAGGCCACCCCGCAAAGTCCATCGGCCATGTGCGAGGTAGTAGAGATCGTACTTGGCCACCGATAGCCACAGGCCGCCCTGCCGATCCACGGCCATCGCCTGGAACAGGCCGCTGATGTCATTCGCACTCAACGTTGCCAGTGCAGGCGGCAAGGGAATCTGACTTAGCTTGCCATCCAGCCAGTATCGCAACTTGTCGTCACCGCCGGCCCAGATGCCGCCGTGGTTGTCGACCAGGATGCACCAGACATCCTTGCCCAATCGCGTGGTCGAGACCCGGCCTTGATTCACACGCAACACGCCTTGCCACAGGCTGCCTGCCCAGAGAGAGCCATCGGCAGCCAGCGCGAACGACGGCACCTCGAACCGTCCAGGCAGATCGAGCCGGGTGAACCTGGGCGCACTGAACTCGTCCAGCCCACGGGCAGTGCCTAGCCACATGTTACCTTCGCGATCCTGCAGCAGCGCGGGCACGGAATCGCTGCTGAGGCCTTGCGCGGATGTCATGTTTTCGACCACGACCTGATCGGACGTCCGTGACCAGCGATAACGCGTCACGCCCTTTTCGCCACGCATCCACAGGTCACCCGCCCCATCGATCAACATGCTGCGATTGCTCAAACTCGGCAGCTTGAATTGCCGCACCACACTCGCCGGCACATGCATCCGTGCGCGATAGAGCCGGTCACGATCCATCGGAATGAAACGGTTCGCCCCCGGCGCCAGCGCATACGCACCTCGGTTGCCCATGACCCACAACGTGCCGTCGGTCTGTGCCATCCAGATGATGTTTTGATCCGGAAGTCCGATTTCGGCGCCAACGCGCAGCCAGCGCCCGCCGACAAGCTTCGCCAAGCCCTTGCTGCCGGCGACCCACAGCACGCCATCCAGGCTCCGCGCAAACGAATCGATGCCTCCGATCGGAATGCTGGCCGCGTCGTAGTTGGCAATCTGTCCCCCACGCAGGCGGCTGACGCCACCGTACGCATACCCGATCCACAGATCTTCGCCGTCGGAGAACAGGGCGTGCACGTTGGGGCTGGGCAAAAGCCTGCCGAAACTGGCGTCGAACGCGGCACCGTCGAAACGGGCCAACCCGGTCGGCGACCCCAGCCAAAGGAAACCGTCGCTGGTCTGTGCCAGCACGGTGACCTGATCCGGTGCGCCGTCGACCGAGGTGTAGACGCGATGGCGGAGCTGGGAAAGCGAGAGCGACCCTATGGCCTCCGCCGCGGAACTCATCGGGACAGCCGCGTGTATGGGTGAATCCGCAGCCGCCATGACGATGCAAACCGTGAGAACTCGGACGACCCACCAGCGGAAACGACCCGCCAAGTACCTATGACACATCTCGATTCAACCCTCAGCGACTGGAACAGACATGTCGATCCATAGAATGAAGCCCGTACCGCACACGACGCGGACAACCCACGACGCGCGAGCATTACTGTTTGACCAGTCTCTGTACCAGTGCGGAAGACACGATCAATCAGCTCGTTCCACACTTGGTGTTTTTGTTCAAGGCAAGCGTGCAGCGCATCGATAGTCTCGACCGCCGACTCATGGAATTCACACTTCGTACAGCGCTGCAAACGCAGCGAGCCGCAGGCACCGGAAGCGAAACGAACGGGGAACGATGAAGCCGTGATGCGCAGCTACGACCCTGCAGATGCCAGCGCATGGCGACGCCTGTTCGGCGCGACGCCGCCGGTCGATCACGACTATCCAAGCACGACCACCGTGCCATCAACATGCTTGATTACTGCGCCTACGGTCAGGCCATGTACGCGACGGCTAACCACCGTTTCGGCCGCGACTGAACACCCAGCCAAGTTACCCATTCGGGTATTGAGCAGCATCATGTCCGACGAGGATATTGCCTACCTTGGTCGGTGGCCCAGCAGCGGCAAGAGCCGGTCGCCGGCGCAAAGCCAGCAGCAACATGGACAAGTCAAGTGGACCGCACCATGGCACTCATCCGAATCCTCGTCGCCGACGATCATCCGGTGATGCGCGACGGCCTGCGCGCCGCGATCGATCAGGAGAACGACCTGCAGGTGGTGGGCGAAGCCGCTGACGGTGCCGAGGCGATAGCGCGCTACCGAGAGCTGCTTCCGGACGTGACCCTTCTCGACCTGCAGATGCCGCACGTGGACGGACTGCAGGCGATCACCGCGATCCGCAAGGACTTTCCGCATGCCTGCATCGTGGTGCTGACCACCTATCCCGGCGATGCGCGAGTCACCCGCGCGATAACCCTTGGCGCCACCTCGTACCTACTGAAGACCGCTTGCCGCGGCGAGATCCTCAAAGCGATCCGCAGTGCTGCGCAAGGTCGCCAGGTGGTGGCGACGGAGGTGGCGCGGGAGATCGATTCATATCGCGGCAGTGAAAGCCTGACTGTGCGCGAACTGAGCGTGCTCAGACTGGTTGCCGAAGGCAAGGGCAACCGCGCCATCGGCGAGGCTTTATGTGTGTCCGAGGATACAGTCAAGGCGCGCATGAAAAGCCTGATGGCCAAGCTCGGCGCGGAAGACCGCACGCATGCAGTGACCATTGCGATACGTCGCGGCTTCCTTGGCTCCTGAGGTCCCGATCATTCGCAGCAGGTGTTGCGCCAGACACCGGGGCTGACCCCCATTTTTCGCGCGAAGATGCGGGTGAAATGGCTCTGGTCGGCAAACCCGGCCGACAACGCCACATCTGCCAGTTGCACGGAGCGATCGCGCATCAGATCGATCGCGCGGTCGATTCGCCGCATCAGCAGCCATTGGTGCGGCGGCACGCCCATGCTCTTCTTGAACGCACGCACAAACGCACTCGAAGACAACCGGCAGGCACGCGCCACATCGTCCAGCGCGATGCCTTCAACAACGTGCTCGCGCATCAGCTCAGTCGCCCGCCTCTGCTGCCACGGCGTCAGCCCACCGCGAGCGATCGTTTCGGTACAGCGCACTCCACCATACGTGACCAGAAGATGGCCGCGCAGTGCCAGCAGCACATGGTCCACGAACAACCGGTTGCCCTGCGTCCGATCGCCCATTAGCGGCAGCAGGCATTGCCCCAGGCCGTTGATCACCGCGTCATCGACGAATTCACCCGGCTCGCAGATGAGGTCACTGACCGTCTGGCCCATTTCATCCGCCGCTTCGGCCAGAGCGGCCCTCGGCATGTAGAACTGAAGCGAGTGAAACGGTTCGTCGAGCCAAGTCACCGGATTGCGTTGCAGGTCGTAGAAGCAGCTCGTGCCTTCGGCAGTTGGACGAGTCGCCACCGGGCAGCCGTCCAGCCATAGTTCATGCCGTTGCAGGCGACGCAGTTGCAGGCCGACCAGGTAGGCATCGTCGCTACCAAGCGGCGCGGTCATGCCGCAGCCGGATTCGTCCAGACGCAATTCGGTCACTGCCAGCACGCAGCCGCCACCGGTGGAGCCGAGTAGCGTAGGCGGATCGTCGAGGTGGAACGATCGTGCTAATCGTTGGCCATAAGCACCGTGGTGCATCGTTAGCGTCCCTGTCTTGCATACCCGCTGCGACGGCGGGACAGCATCAGATGATGGACATGGCGTTGCCACTGCGCTGCCCTCGATCGGGTACTTTTTCCGAACACATCGACGAGAAGGGACAGAGGAAGGCTTCCCCCTGATCGTGGCGGGCTGTCTTGGCACCCCCGGATACCGCATGCAATGTCCCTCTGCACATAGCCGAAAGCACCAAGCGCCAGCGGCGTACTACAGGGCAAGGCGCAGTTCGGCAGAGCGATTCTCGGAACCGAATCGCCCGGCTTTCGAGAGCAGATCCCACACGCTGTCCAGGTCGCCCTCGCCCAGCAATTCGTAGGCCATCCTGCCGTCGAACGCGCGTTGATGCGTGCACATCCAGTGCGCCGCTCGCTGCCGGCTTCCTACACTTTCCAGCAGTACCTGCGCCAACTCCGGGTAACGACGTTCCAGTGCTTCGAACGAACCGAGCACCAATGCCTCACGCTGTGCATTGATGCGCGCGATGTCTGCGGCGATGTCGGGAAACCTGATCTGAGTGTTGCGCATGATTCGATTCCTAAGTTGTTTGGGTGCAGCGGACTCAGTCGGCCCGCATGGATTCAGCCGCGTTCGCCGTCCCTGGCCGAACGCAGGAAGGTGATTACGGCCTCTGTGCGGTCAAGCGCCACCAGTTGCTCGGCGGTGAGGTGACCAAGCTCGGCGATTCGGACATGGCGATACCAGTGCATCACGGCCAACGGGTTGGCCTCGATCTCGGCTGCCACGCGCAACACCGCCAATGCCGCTGGAATGCGCCCAAACAGCGTGCTGTAGTCGTGCTCGCCGATCGGCGAGATCAGCTGATCCCGAGGATCGGCCCGATACGCGGCGTGCAACAGATTGCGCAATGAGGCGCTTGTGACAGACCGGGACGCATGGTTTTCCTTCATCGGAATGCCCTCTCGTCGTTGCAGCACGACGTTAGGCTGATCGCTATGGGCGGGCTTGTTTGTTCTTGCACAAGCTTGTTACTTCCGCACCTTACGGCCCTGATCCGCAAGATCAGCCCCGAACGATCCAACCGCAGCACGATTGTCCAAGTCTGGTGGCGCGACCGGGGCTACATTGATGCGTGTCCAAAGTCCGGCGCGAGGAGGCCGTCATGAACGCTCGTATCGATTTCTACAAAGCAAGCCCGGAAGCAATCAAGGCGATGATCGCGCTGGAGCAGCGCATCATGAAAAGCTCGCTGGAAAAGCCGTTGATTGAACTGGTGCGCCTACGCGCCTCGCAGATCAACGGCTGCGCCTATTGCATGGATATGCATTCGGCCGATGCGCGCAAAGCCGGCGAGGATGAGCGCCGGCTGGCCACCTTGGGCGCGTGGCGCGAGACGCCGTTCTTCAGCGAGCGCGAACGCGCAGCGCTGGCGTGGACCGAGGCACTCACCCTGGTCAGCAGCTCGCATGTGCCCGACGACGTTTGGGAGTCGGTGCAACCCGAATTCACGCCGGAGGAAATCACCGACCTGACCTTGCTGGTGGTGGCGATCAACGGCTGGAACCGATTCTCCATCGCCTTCCGCAAGATGCCGGCCTGAAACCCCAATTCAATCCACACGGCACGACGACGCGTATGAGGGCCAACCTGAAGTAAGGCTGCTGCGCCAAGGTGCCGTTCATGAACCAGGCCACGGGCATACCGCTTCGACCGCCGATTCGATGATCGCAGTACGCAGCGCCCTCCATCTTCGAGCACTCCTGACCCGCGCCCGGACGACAGACCATGCGCAACGACGCAATCCACGGCGAACGGTTCCCCACAAGTTTCCGGATCAGGGAGCCGACCAGCTTTCTGGCCGGCATGCTGGACGACACCGCCATCACTATCAGCGAATGCCGCTCTACCGTGGCCGACAGCCAGCTGTCCATTCCGTTCCCTGCCGACGACGCCTACATAGCCGGGCTGCAACTGCAGCCCTATGACAATTGCGAGTCATGGGAACAGGGCCGCTGCGTCGCCCGCACGAACGTTGTGCAGGGGCATACCCACCTGTACGACGTAAAGCGCGACCCGCGCTTCCTGATCGACAAGCCGATCCACGTGCTCATGTTCTACGTGCCGCGCGGGGCACTTGACGCGGTGGCGAAGGAGGCGCGGGCACAACCTCTCGGCGAACTCAGCTACCAAGCCGGGATAGGCCACGACGACGAAGTGATGCGCCAACTCGGCAACGTGATGCGACAGGCGCTCAGGGCACCGGAACAGGCCGGCCGCCTTTTCGTCGATCACGTCACATTGGCGTTGACCGTGCACATTGCCCACACCTATGGCGGCCTTCGCCACGTTGCACCACCGAACCGCGGCGGGCTGGCCGGCTGGCAGCGCAAGCGGGCCTGCGAGGTGCTCGACGCACATCTCAATGGCGGCATGCCGCTACAGCAAGTGGCCGCTGAGTGCGGCATTTCCACCGGTCACTTTTCCCGCGCATTCCGCCTGTCGATGGGCATCACACCTCACGCTTGGCTGATGCGACGACGCGTCGACGTGGCCACCTCGCTCATGCGCGACGGCAAGCAGACACTGGCTGCGATCGCGCTGGCCTCGGGTTTTGCGGATCAGAGCCATCTCACCCGGGTGTTCACCAGGGCGATGGGAGTCAGCCCTGGCGAGTGGCGACGCCACGTCGTGGATCGGAGCATCGACGTCGATGAGTGATTTCGAAACCTCCGTTTCCGGAGCGCGCCTGGGTGCCTGCTTCGGTCTGGACCAAGTACCCAGCAGCATCCGCCTTGCGAAGTCGGCGATCGCCGTCACCCGGATCCAGTGCGACTGGGGCAACAACGGCCTGACCGCGCCGATCCCCGTCGATGACGCATTCCTGCTGACCCTGCAGCTGCGTGACTGCGCCAGCCATGAACTTTGGATCGACGGTCGCGCGCAGCGCACCGGGCCGCTGCGCCGCGGCGACATCTCGATCTACGACCTGCGCACCAGTCCGGTGGTCAACTCGATCAGTCCGTTCCGCAACATGCACTTCTACATTCCGCGCGCGGCACTGAACACAATGGCCAGACAGGACGGACTGGCGGAGGTGGACGAGTTGCCGAACGAACCCGGTCTTGGCACCGCCGATCTGTCGCTGACCGGGCTCGGCCTGTCGTTGGAGCACGCTTTCGACATGCCCGATGTCGTGGCTTCGCTTTTTATCGATCACGTCACCTCGGCCATGACCGCCCGCTTGGCTCGCGCCTACGGAACCGGCACCAACCGTGCCCTGCGCAACCCCGCCCCGCTGTCCACCGCGCACGAGCGCAAGGTCAAGGAGATGCTCGCCGCGCACCTGTCCGGCAACGTCTCGATGGCGGAACTGGCTGCGGTCTGTGGCATGCCAGTGGGTGAATTCCGCCGAGCGTTCCTGCGCAGGACCGGCACGACACCGCACCAGTGGCTGATGCTGCAACGTATCGAGCGGGCGTGCGCTTTACTGCGCGACACCCAGCTTCCGCTTGCGGATGTCGCCCAGCTCTGCGCGTTCGCTGATCTGCGGCAGATGCAGCGCATCTTTACCGTGGCCTGTGGCATTACGCCGGAAAGCTACCTCATGTCCTGTCGTGATCGGTTCCGCGGAACAATTTCTGTAGCCATGTGATGGCTATGCCGATCAGGCCAAGCGCATTAGCCAGCATGAAGGAGCACCTGCCGAAATGTGGCGTGCGGCCAACGGTCAAGCGCCAGAAACGCCAAGCAGCAACCGTTTTAGGCAATACGGCGGACAGGCTTCGACCTGTCCTGCAATGGCCACGCGCTGGTACATGCCAGCCCTATTCCACGAGCAACACGAGGTCCCGACATGAAGATCAAGCGAACCGGTTCCGTAATCTGGCAAGGTGGCTTTCCGGGAGGCACCGGCAGCATCTCCACCGAGAGTGGAGCACTGCACTCCTACCCTTACGGCGTTTCCAGTCGTTTCGAAGGCCAGCGCGGTAGCAATCCCGAGGAGCTCATTGCGGCAGCGCATGCCAGCTGCTTCGCCATGGCTCTTGCGCTGGTACTGGGCGAAGGCCATTTCGTTCCGAAGCAACTGGCGGTGTCGGCCGAGGTCACACTGGAGCAGCAGTCGGGTGAATTCAATATCACCACGGTGCACCTCGTCGTACGTGCCGACATCGACGGGATCGACGCAACGGCTTTCGAGCGGTTGGCCACCGTGGCCAAGACCACATGCCCGGTATCGAAGCTGCTGCGGGCTCAGGTGGAGCTCGACGCATCCTTGGTGTCCGCCTAGCCCTTGCTCGATGCGGATGCGGGGCCACCCAGGGCGGCCCCGCATCGTCAGCGGCATGCCAAGCTAGAACGGAAGTTTTCCGATCGAGGCGCCGCCATCGACATAGAGCGTCTGACCGGTGATGAAGCCTGCCTCTTCCGACAGGAAGAAGCCGATCGCCGCTGCAAGCTCATCGGGCTTGCCGAACCGGTTCATGGGAACCGAGGAAAGATACCGACTCTCACCTTCGCTGCCAGGCGGGTTGTTTTCACGGAACAGCACCGTTTCGGTCGGTCCCGGCGCGACTGCATTCACGGTGATGCCGGTGCGAGCCAGTTCCAGCCCCCACGAACGGGTAAAGCTCACCATCGCGCTCTTGGCAGCCGCATAGGCGGTACGTTCGACCATGCCAAGTATCGTCAAGCTGGAGATGTTGACGATGCGGCCCCAGCCGCGCTCGCGCATGCCAGGCAACAATGCCTGCACCGCCTGCACGGCCGGGTGGAGATTCAAAGCCAGGGTGGCATCCAGGTCGTCGAGATCTACCTCGCCGATGCGGTGCGGCCGAACGAGTGCCACATTGTTCACCACGCCATCGAATGCGTAACGTGAGGTCAGCTCGTGAAGCGTCTTGGCCGTAGCGTGGCGATCGGCCAGGTCAAGCGCGACCAATTCACCGGGAAAGCTGTCATCCCCTCCCCTGCGTGCAATGCCGACGACTCGATGGCCCGCCTTGGCGAGTCGCTCCGATAGCGCTCGGCCAATGCCCTTGCTGGCGCCAGTGATGAGGAAAGTGCGAGAAGACATGACTGTGACTCCAGATGGAGCGCGAACCAGGTCTGGTACTGAAACGGCTTCCGGGAGGATCCAAGCCCTCATGGATGGCGGTTTAACCATCAGTGATGAACCGAATCAGACAGACTTTGGCATGGCGCGTGATGACAGCTCTCGTTGAGCGGGTGTGGCTATCCTGATCCCGCAACTCGCGCTTGCCGTACCATCATTTCGACGTGCTTGTACGAATGCTTCGAACATGTTCCCTTGGGCATTGTGCCCCGGCCGCAGGCTGTGCGCACGAAGACCGCCTTGCCGTCGCCGCCCTGCCTCGACGCACACCTTGCATGGCGACGAGCCGAATCGAAATGATCACGAGCCGAGCTCCTTCAGGCCCGATTGGCGAAGCGGCAGACGTATGGGCCGGATCTCACCGCACCGCCGATCGTCTACCGGGAATACTCTTTCGCCACACTCCGGGTGTCATGCCCGTTTTGGCCACGAAAATCCTGGTGAAATGGCTCTGGTCGGCGAAGCCTGTCTGCCGGGCGATGGCGACTAAGGGCTGATTCGACTCGCGCATCAACTGCATGGCCAGTTCGGTACGAAGCAGCATCAGCCATTGGTGGGGCGTTGATCCTGTGTTCCGCTTGAATCCATGCACGAATGCACTCGGCGACATATGACATGCCTGTGCCAGGGCCGAGAGCGTGATTCCCTCGGCCACACTCGCCCGCATCACCTCTTTCGCACGCCGCTCCTGCCATGGCGCAAGACCTCGGTGCAAGGGGATGCGAGGACGCTGCCCGTCCCCATAGTGGATGAGCAGATGGCTGCGCAAGGCAAGCAGCACATGATCCACGAACAAGGCGTTGGTTTGCTGTTCGGCATGCAGCGGTGCCAGCAATGCCCGACCCAATTGCTCGATCACCGGATCCATGGCCTGCATACCCGGCTGATGCCGCAAGTGACTACTCGTCACGCCCACTTCGTCGCACAATTCCGTGAGCGCCTCATGCGGGACATAGAAGAGCAGTGCATGGAACGGATCGACCATGTGGGCAACCGGATTTCTTGTCAGATCAAAGAAATTGGTGCCGCCCGAGTAGACAGGCTGGTTGGCCACTGATCGCCCGTCGAGCCAGATCTCCATCTCTCTGAAGCCATGCAACTCCAAGCTGAGCAGGAACGCTTCCTCAGGCACCACCGGATCCGTGAAGCCGAAATCCGGCGCCTCATACCTCATCTCCGTGACAGCCAACCGCCACGGCCGGCCGGATGACGACACGAGCGCCGGCGGCTCTTGTAGCCGAAAGGTTTCTCCCAACTGATCGCCGTAAGCGCCACGTCCCATCGTCAACTCCGGATGTACTGAACCATCTCTCGGCCCACGACGATTCCCTACCTGAGGGGCCTCGCGCATTCTAGCTAGTAGGCAGGACCTCCAGCCGACGGCGCCCGTTTCAACTTGGGCAGCGGAGCTCCATCCTCTCCCGTCAGCCGATCCCAGACAGTGTCCACATCGCCATCAGCCAACAAGTCATAAGCCGATCGGTCACCAAAGGCTCGTTGATGCATGGACATCCAGTGGGCGGCACGTATCCGCTCGCCGATGTTTTGAACTGCCAGCGAGGCAAGCGCAGGGATCTGCTCCTCCAGGGCGGTGAAAGCCTCGACGATGACGGTCTCGCGTGCGGAGTTGAGTTGAATTAGTTCGATGGTGATGTTGCGGAAGCGGCGAATCGGGCTCATGGACGAGTGTCCTTGGTCGCGTAAGATCAGCCACGCTCGCCGTGGCGGGTCGACTGCAGGAAATCGATGACGTCGAGCGGACGCTCCATCCCCACCAGTTGCTCTGCGGTGGGAAAGTCGAGTTCTGTATGGAAGCGCAGCTTGCTGCAACGCCGACTGGGGCACCAGGCATATCCGTGGCCGGGCCGGCATGCTCGTTTTCTCTCGGCTGATGACGCCTACACACTAATCCCGGCGACGAGACGTGGCTTGTCAAATATTGCGCCGGATTGCCAGTTTCTCCTGCGTCGACTTCAGACCGGCCGTCCAGGTGCTCCTCTATCAGGCCATTCTCGAGGAAATGGCAGTCGGTCGATTGCCGTTCGACGACATGTTCCAGAATTCCGAACGTGTACGCCGATCCCGTCGTACGACAAAGCCGCTAGTGGCGCGCAGGATGCTCGCCAGGACCTCAGGCACGTATCCCATCCCACTTCACTTCGGAGAACTCCCATGAACCAACGTCTCGACTTCTACCAAGCCAGTCCCGAGGCCATCAAGGCGATGGTCGGCCTGGAGCAACGCATCGCCAAGAGCGACCTGGAAAAGTCGCTTGTGGAACTGGTCCGCCTGCGTGCCTCCCAGATCAATGGTTGCGCCTATTGTGTGGACACCCACTCCGCCGACGCCCGCAAGGCCGGCGAGGATGAGCGCCGACTGGCCACCTTGAGTGTGTGGCACGAGACTCCGTTCTTCACCGATCGCGAGCGTGCCGCGCTGGCCTGGACCGAGTCGCTCACCCTGATCAGCCAGACCCATGCGCCTGACGAGCTGTGGGAGCAGGTGCGCCCGCACTTCACCGATACCGAACTCGCCGACCTCACCCTGCTGGTGACTGCGATCAATGGCTGGAATCGCTTCGCCATCGCGTTCCGCAAGTTGCCGGCCTGATTCCGATCAGGTCAGTCATCCTCTGCGGATCCATGCCATCGGCAATGGCATTGGCCGTCTTTACCGGAACACTCGCTGCAACAACGTCACCACTATGCCCAGCGAAGCGAGCATGGCGATCATGCTGAAATGATCGATGTTGGCCAGGAGCGCCGCTTGCTGGTTGAGCATTTGCGCCACACGCGCTACTGCGATCTGCCCTGCCTGCGCCGGACCGACGCTTGTGCTCAGTGCCTCCTGCAGGTGGCGGATAGTTGCCTCATAGACTGGATTGTCCGGGGTCACTTGGGCGTTGAGCACGTTGTAATGTACGGTGGTGCGCCATTCCTGACCCAGCGTGGCAATGGAGATGCCCAGCGCGATGCCGGCCTGGGCCAGCATGTTCTTCAACTGCTGCGCGTTGGAGAACAGTGTCTCGTCGCTTTCCATCTCGCGAAACGCCTGCATCGCGGTGATCGGAAGCACGGTTAGCAGGAAAATGTTGTAGCAGGCTAGTGCCGGCAGGATGTGCAGCCATGGACTGGCCGACGGATCGAGCCGCATCAGCATGACCCCGAACAGACCCAGCGCGATAAAGCCGGTGATCCAGAACTTGCGTGGCGAGGGATGCTTCGGTAGCAACTTCGACACCACGGTAAAGGTAGCCACCGCGGCAAGCGCGCCAATCGCCTCGAAATGGCCCACGCTTTCCCACGAATATCCCAGCGTCCGTTGCAGCATCACCGGTATCACGTAGTTGTTCGCACCCAGCATCAGGTAGGCAAACAGGAACAAGGTGAGGCCGGCGAGGTAGCGCGTGTGCAGCATCGGGCGAATGTGCAGCAACGGCTGCCTGCGGCGACGCTGGTGATGCGCGTAGAGGATCAACGCCACCAGTGCAGCCACCAGCACGCTGGCGACAAACAGCACGTCACCGTAGAAGTCGTAATAGAAGCGCTGCAGCGCATACAGCAAGCCGAAACTGCCGCCCACCAGCAGCACCTGCATCCCCGGATTCCAATCGCTGCGCCCTTCCTCGTAGCCGCGCAGGCTGTTGTTCAGGCTTCCGCTGGCGAGAATGAACGCGACGACGTCGAGGATTGCCAGCAGCCAGAAGATCACGGACCAGGTGTCGTTCGACACCGCCTGCGCCGCCAGCCAGGGGCCGGCCGAGATGCACAGTGCCACACTGTAGGCCAGCGACTTGATGCCCATGAAACGCTTGGGACCCGCCAGCCGATGGTGGATGATCATGCGTGCCGACGTGAACAGTGCACCGCCGCCGACCGCCATCACGAAACGGCCGAGCAGAAACGAGGCGAAGTCGTGGCTGGTCGCGCACAAAACCGCTCCGAGCAGCGATACCGCGGTGGAACACTGGATGAATTGCCTTCCACCGAAGCGGGTCACGAACCAGCGCTGCATCGAGATCATCAGGATCGCCACGCTTGCATAGATCGCCGCAATCAGGCTGAAGTCCTCCGGTGTGATGCTCACCTCGCCCATGATCGGGCCGGCGCCGAAGGCGACCATGCTCAGCTGCAGGAACTCGATTGCAGCAAGCACGAAGATCGTGGCGTACAGCCCGAGCTCCGGTACGCGCATGTTCATGGCGATGCCCTCCTGATGCGCCGGCGCCTAGCGGTTGGCCGCGATGATCCTGTCGACCACGGCATCCGCCCTGACCAATTCGTTGGCGAAGACATTGGTGTGGTAGCCGTGTTCCTGCGAACCCGGCTCGACCAGCCGGCTGCCTTCGCGCTGGCGTGTGGCCACGACGGCCTTCATCGACAAGCCCAACTGCAGTGGATGCTCCACCACCTGCCGCGGATCCAACGCAATGCGAACCGGTACGCGTTGAACCACCTTGATCCAGTTGCCGGTGGCGTTTTGCGCGGGCAGCAACGAAAACGCGCTGCCGGTACCGGCCTCTTGCCCGATCACGGTGCCGCGGTAGACCACGTCGTCGCCGTACACGTCGGCGACCAGCTCGACCGTCTGGCCAATGCGGATGTGCCGCAATTGGGACTCCTTGAAGTTCGCGTTGACCCAGAGGTGATCCATCGGTACCACCGACATCAGCGATACGCCCGGACTGATCTTCTGCCCGAGCTGCACGTTGCGCTTGGTCACCATGCCGGTGACCGGTGCGGGTACGTTGGTGCGGTAGAGAGTGATCCAGGCATCGCGCACCTGCGAGGCGGCAGCCAGCACGTCCGGATTGTTCGCAATCGAAGTGCGGTCGACCAGTGCGCTGTTCCCGGCGACCTGCTGGGTGGCCGCGCCGAGTGCGGCAGTGGCGGCGCGCACGGCCTGTTCGGCGTGCTTCACTTCCTCACCGGAAATCGCGCCGCTGGCAAGCAGCTCGTGCCGGCGCGCCAGGTCGGCCTTCGCCCGCGACAGTTCGACTTCTCGTAACTGCAAATTGGCGCGACTCTGACCGACGTTGGCGTACTGCGCGCGCACTTGTCGCACAGTGCGCGCCAGTTGCGCCTCGGCGCGTGCGAGCGCGAGCCGAGCATCGGTGTCGTCGAGCTTCACCAGGCGGCTGCCAGCGCTGACGTAATCGGTGTTGTCCGCATTGATCTCGGTGACCACACCGCTGACCTGGGCTGTCACCGCCACCACGTTGCCATCGACGTAAGCGTCCTCGGTGGTCTCACGGTACTGGCCCGCGAACAACCACCATAGCGCCACGCCGAACACCGCGACCACCACCACGGTCATGCCCAGCAACTGGCCGAGGCGTGAACGCAGCGCCGGCGAAGGGTTTGTCGTTGACGCGGTAGTAGCACCTGCCTTCGGCGTATCTGCATCGGTACTCATGACTTGCTCCCACGGATGTGTGCATGCGTCGCCGCGGCGGCATCCGGCACGACGGCCGGACTGTAGCCACCACCCAGCGCGCGGATCAGGTTCAGTCGCAATTCGCGCTGGCGCGACTGCGAATCGATCACCAGCCGCTTCTGCGCCAAGACCTGACCTTCGGCCGATAGCACCTGCAGGTAATTCGCAAGGCCGCTGCGGTAGCGCGCCAGCGCCAAGTCGTAGGCGCGCTGCGTCAGACGCAATGCCTCGTTCTGTTCGTGCTCCTGCTGCTCCAGCCAGTGCAACGACACCAACTGGTCGACCACGTCATGCACGGCGGCAATCACCGTGGCGTTGTAGTGCTCGACGGCCGCGTCGTAGCCGGCTTGGCGCGCGCCAAGATTGCCGCGCAACCGCCCCCCGTCGAATATTGGCAGTGAGATCGCCGGACCGATGCCGATCACTCGGCTTCCAGCATCAAGAAAGTTGTCGAAGCCCAGACTCTGCAGGCCGACCAGGCTGTTAAGACTGATGTTGGGATAGAACTGCGTCCTGGCCACCTTGATGTCCTGGCTGGCCGCCTCGACGCGCCAGCGATCGGCCACCACGTCGGGGCGCCGGCCGATCAGTTCGGCTGGCAGGTTGCCCGGCAGGCTAACCGCGCCCATGCCGGCCAGTTGCGGTCGGGCAATCTGCAACCCGGCATCCGGGCCCTTGCCCTGCAGCGCTGCGAGTTGGTTCGCGATCAGCGCGATTGATTCGTTGATCGCGGCGATACGCTCTCGTGCGACCGGCAAAGCAGCCTCGGCCTGGGTCAATTCCAGCTGGGAGTCGATCTGCGCGGCAACGCGCCGACGGGTCAGCGCCAACGTCTGCTCGCGTTGCTTTAATGTTGCCTGCGCCAAGTCGAGTTGCGCGTATGCAAGGTCGAGCCGCAGGTAGACGCGCGTCAGCGCGGTCGCGAGCATGAGCCGCGCTGCCTGCAGATCTACTTCGGTAGCATGAACGCGATCGATAGCTGCACTCACCGCCGCGTGATTCTTGCCCCAGAAATCCAGTTCGTAGCCCACTCCCAGCGAGAGATCGTTGATGGTCTGCCAGGTGCCGGCTATCGGCGGCGGCACGGTGCCGTCCTCGCTGAAGCGCTGACGAGTGCTCTTCATGCTCGCGTTGGCCTGCGGATACAGCCCAGCGGCAACCACGCCAGCGACTGCCTGCACTTGGCGCACTCGCGCCTCAGCGATGCGCAGTCCTGGCTGGCCGTTCAAGGCGTTGTCCATCAGCCTATCGAGTTGCGGGTCGCCGTACTCCGTCCACCACTCATCCTGTGGCCATGCCGCGACCGATAGCGACGTACCCGAAAGGCTACGGGTGGCCTGCACTTGATTCACATCCCGCATCGTCGCCTGCGTGTGCAAGCCGGCCGTGCTGGCACAACCGGTGAACATGACGGTGGCCAACAGGACCATGCCATGCCGCGCTCCATGTGTGAGGGCCGCGTTCGTCTTGTCCTGCTTCATGTACGGATGCCGATATGGTTCGTGAGCATCCTTCCGCCAAGACAGTGGTTGCGTATGTCACAAAATTGCCGCCGCTAGATCAAATTGGCCTCTTCATGGGTTCCCACGGCAGAACCAGAAATGCATTCATACAAGGCGCAATCAATTTGTGAAATACGGACTGAGTCCACTCGAGGGAGCATTTGCCCGACGAGATGTATGGATGAAGTTCATGATTCCAGGCGGGAAGAAAACATGCCGCTTTAGTGACAGTGCCACTCAAGCAACAGCTTCACATCGCACCGGCGGCAACGGAGCGAGATATGTATCTGGCAAGTCTTTTGGGCTTGCTCTTGCTCTCGCGTTTGGCCTCGCCCTTCCCTCTTTTCGCGCCTCGGCTGCAAGACAGCTGAGCATCGAGGTCGGCCCCAGCTACATGGATTGTGCAAGCGCCTCAGCGGTGTTCATTGAAGGCGTGTTTGATGAGCGACGCATCGGGACGAGTCGTCTCACTTGGTCGCCCGATGTCTCTGTGGGCTGGATTGATGGCCGTGATGTCGAACGATACCGATACCGGCGCTACCAAACGACCGATTCAGTATGGCTGATCGCTGGTGGTGCACGAATTCACTATGGCGACGACACCAGTTGGTACCGACCGTTGTTCTTCAGTTTTCAGCCAGCGATGCACAGCGGCCGTACCCAGGCCTTGAGCAGTGCCTACGAATTCGTGAGCACACTCGGCTGGCAGGGCCGCCATGTGAATTTCCAGATCCGCCATATCTCCAACGGCTCGCTCCACGAGCCCAACCGCGGCGAAACGATGGTGCTGATCGGTGCAGCCTTCGATCTCTAGATGTCCAGCCTGGCGGCTGGTGCAGCGCCAGTCGACCACGCACCGACCCGGCCAGCTACACCAACGCAGGCATCGGTTGATGTAGATCAGGAAAGATTGACCCATCGGCGCCTAGCATGCCGCCCGCATCCTCCCCCCACTTTCCCAAGGAGATTCGCATGGCCTCAGACACCTTGCCTGCAGACCACGCCGGTCCGCAGGATCGCGTCAGCCGGATACTGATCTGGATACTCGTTGCCGCCACCATTGCCTGTTCGATCGGCATGCTGGCGGCCACCCGCAGCACCTATCAGCAGGCCGCACCGATCCCGCAGCAGATGACCGCCGGCGACGGTACTGTGGTGATGAGCTACGCCGACATCGTCGCCGGCAAGTCGGGCTTCCAGAAGGCCGACCTGATGGACTACGGCAGCCTGTACGGCATGGGCTCCGCCTTCGGCGAGGACTACACCGCCGAATACCTCGTGCAATTGGCGAAGGAGGTGCAGAACAACCTCGCGCTGACGCGTTATGGCAAGCCATTCGACGCCATCGACGCCGACCAGCAATCCGGTGTCACCACCACGATGCGCCAGCAGCTTCAGGGCATCGACCTCAGCCAGCCGCAGATAGTGCTATCCGATACCGTGGCCAAGGCGATCGTCACGCTGCGCGCGCGCATCGGGGCGTCGCTGTTGAAGGATGACTTCACCAAGGGCTATACCGGCGCTCGCGCCCTGAACCCTGAAAGCGCCAAGCGGACCGCAAGCTTCCTGCTCTACTCCGCGCTGACCACGGTGGCGCGTCGCCCGGGCAAAGACTATTCCTGGACCTCCAACTGGCCGTCCGAACCACTGGTGGGCAACCACCCCACCGCAGCCACCTTCACCTGGACCTGGGCCTCGTTCACCATGGTGTTCTTCGCCATCGGCGCGATCCTGGTGATCTTCCGCCTGTGGATCGAACCGAAAGCGACGAACGAGACCTTCGAGCCCGTGCTCAGCGTGTTCCGCGCACCCACCCCCAGCCAGAAGGCGCTGTGGAAGTACTTCCTGGTGGTGACCGGCGTGCTGCTGGTGCAGATCCTCGCTGGCTCAATCATGGCGCACTACTACACCGACCGTGCGAGCTTCTACGGCATCGAGGTAGACAAGTGGCTGCCGTTCGCGTTCCTGCGCAGTGTGCACGTACAGGCGCCCATCGTGTGGATCGGCGTCAGCTGGATCGCCGCAGGGTTGTTCCTCGCTCCGATCATCGGCCGCAGCGAGCCGCGCGGCCAGCGCTTTCTGGTGAACCTGATCTTCTGGGTGCTGGTGGTCATCGTGGCCGGCGCGCTGACCGGCGATTACCTCGGCATCGCCGGCACGGTCGACAAGCACTGGTTCTGGCTCGGCAACCAGGGCCTGTCCTATCTGGAACTGGGTCGCTTCTGGCAGATCCTGTTCTTCGTCGGCCTCGCCGTGTGGTGCGCAGTACTGCTGCGTGCATTCTGGCCAACACTGAAAGCGCTGTTCAAGCAGGGCGGCGGCACACTTTATGGGCTGTTCCGCATCGAGCACCTGCTATGGTTCAGCACGCTCAGCGTCGCCGTGCTCTACGTCTGCGGCATGATCCCGCTGGGCTCGCCCAACCCATCGTTCTCGATCACCGACTTCTGGCGCTGGTGGGTGGTGCACTTGTGGGTGGAACTGGCCTTCGAGCTGTTCACCGCCTCAGTCACCGGCTACTTCCTGATGGCGCTGGGGCTGGTGTCGCGGCAGATGGTCGAGCGCACTGTGCTGTTCGAGTGGATCCTGATCATCATCGGTGGCGTGCTCGGCACCGGCCACCACCTGTACTGGGCCGGCGAACCAAGTCTGTGGGTGGGCGTGGGCAGCATGTTCTCCTTCATCGAAGTACTGCCGCTGGTGCTGCTGGCGCTGGAGGCGATCGACCAGCAGCGGCACATCCAGCAGAAGCAGGGCTTCCCCTACAAACTCGCCTACCTCTACATCCTGGGCGCGGCGTTCTGGAATTTCGTGGGCGCAGGTGTGTTCGGCGGCGGCACGCTAAACGCGCCACTGGTGAACTACTACGAGCACGGCACCTTCCTCACGCTCAACCACGCGCACACCTCCATGTTCGGCGCCTTCGGCCTGCTCGCGATCGGCTTGCTCTACATGGTGCTGCGCTACTTCAACGGCGAACGGCCGTGGAGCGACCGCTGCGGCGTGTGGGCGTTCTGGCTGTACAACATCGGCGTGATGATGTGGATCGTGCTGAACTTCTACCCGATCGGCTGGCCGCAGCTGGAGGCGGTCTACACCCATGGCTATGCCTACGCACGCAGCCTCGCGTTCTACGACACCACCACGTTCTGGCAGTGGATGCGCATGCCGGGCGACATCGTGTTCGCCGCCGGCGCGCTGCTGATGGCGTGGGATTTCGTGTCCAAGCTGTGGGCGCAGCGCCGGACAAGTCTTGGGGAACCCCGCTGACAAGGGCCTAAAGGCAACCAGGGCGGGGCTTTCCCGCCCTTGGTTGCTTCACGGGAAGTCGTCCCATTCGACCGATGCTGATGCTCATCTGGCCTAATTTGGTGCTGAGAAGCGCAGACTGCTGCGTCTGTGTCCCTCAGCGGCTTCAGGCTTCTACGAGGCATAGCGCGTCAGTCTCGCCTGCCAAGCCTACCTTTACACCCGCGATAACGCGCCCTAATCACCATCGCCCCCCCTGGCCATCACGCCGGGGGCGCCTCGGCGCCCGTTTTAATATCGCGAAAACGGAAATTATTAGTTTAATATCGACACGCGAAAGGCCCTCGCCACGGCGGCAGGACGCTCACGTTCCGTAGAACTGGATGCCGTGATGGCATAGTTCGGGTAGCGGCTTGTCGGGAAGAACGCATGTCATCGTGATAGGAAGCGCCAGCTGTAACGCCACGGAACTTAGCTCCAGCGTGGTGAGCTGCACCATGCGTTCGTCGTTCCCCTTGGTCACCACCAAGGTGAGCAGCAAGAAAACATCCGAATTGTCTGGCCCGCGGTGAACCTCGACCAGATAGCCGGCTCGCACGGAGGGTTCACGCTCGTATAGGCCGCGGAGTGTCATCACCAAAGCATCCGTCGGCACGGATGGAAGACACGTCCCGACCTGCTCTCCCGCCTCCCACGTTTCTTGAGTGAAGACGCCAAGTGGGCGGCCTTCCAGGAGAGCGCTGATCTCGGACGGATAGAACGTCAGCTGATCACGGTTAGGGTTGAGTATCAACGTGGCACCACGGGTCAGCTCAAAGAGCCGTCGCCCGGCCATGGCCACGATCATCACCTTGCCTGAGGCTGCCACCACCTCCGCCTGTTCCCGATCACTGAAAAACGGTAACACCGTCTGTCCGTTGTCGGGCCTGATGAACTGAACGAACCGGATGCGATCGGGTGGCGCGGGTTCGGTAGGGACGTGCGCGTACACCGTGGCCTCCATAAGTGCCTTATAGAAGGCCTGCTCGGCATCCATGATATCTGCGGGGTTTGAGGCGGCCCTCGCAGCTTCAATCAAAGCATCAAGTGGTGATCCGGCTACCTTGGACATGGGGCGGTCGGTGAGAGCTAGCCCACATCTGCAAGCAGCGCACCCATGCTGACACCGAATCCCTCGGCAATCCTGTGCAACGTCACCAAGGTGATGTTCTTCTCGCCGCGTTCGATGGCTGAGTAGTAAGCCCGATGCATCTTGATACGGTCCGCGAAGTCGTCTTGGCTGAGCTTGGTCGCTTGTCGATGCGCTCGCAGCACTTGCCCAAGCTGAACCGCCAGTGGGGTTGGTTTCGTCATGCCGACACGCTAGGTCGGCTCTACTTTCCACTCTACCACCTTAAAGGTAGACTATCTATAAGTATCATTTCGGGTACACGCCATGTTGCGCATCCACGACCCGGAAACGGATGCGTCCCTGGATCTCCAGATCCCGTGGACGCTCGAGGCGGCGTTCCGCGTCCAGTTGGGGCGACACTTCGATGCCGGTGGGCATTCTCGGTTGACCTCGGAAATGGGCGGGTGGCTAGCGGTCGCTCTGTATCAACTCGTGGACCGCGACTTGCTGCCACCCACGGAACGACAATGGGCGGTTGCGGACAGAATCTGTAAGGCACTGGGGCTCGAGGTTCCTACCGAAGCCTACGCGTTCCGTGGATCGATGGACGATTTCATCCGATCCAACCTCCAAGCGCTCGACACACAACGCGAGGACCCTTAGAACTAGCGAAGGCTGCGCTAGAAACGATTCCGGTCGCGGTGGACCTTCGCCCAACGACGTGAAAGCTCCGCGGAAGGGTTGGAGTCGGGTCGACATTTCTCCAAGCGCGCATCTCGCAGAGACCTGTGGAGACCGTAACCTTTCGTCCTCTACTTCGCTGAACGAAGTTCAATCGCTCGATCAACGCACTTCAACAGCTCGCTATCCATGCCATCCATGAACGATCTTTCACGCCGCGACTCGAAAGTCGCTAGGCGGATCCCGGCTCGTTCGGTTTTCCTGAAGAAGATCCAGTCGTATTCGAAAGGTGGGGGGCACTTGCAGACATCGTCTACGAACTCGATTGCGTTCGCTCCCACGTCCCGGAATTCGATACGGGCAGTTTCACGATTAAATATTGGCATTGCACCATGACTCCTTCCCACCGCTCGGTAGGCGGGATCGAGCCCTGGACAGCCCTGGCGACCGACAATATGTGATGCGTCGACCCGAACGAAAGGGAGTATGCGATCGCCCGATTCTAAGTACTGGCATTCTCCACTTTCTGTGTATTGAAAGGGCTCCGGACCCATCCAGCGCCGAAGTTGTTCTCGACACCGGCAGACGCTGTCGAGGTTTTTGTCCATTACTTGATAGGCCGATGTAAGTTCGTCGGCGGCGATCACGCAGGCGTGAAGGTGACTTCTTTCGAGCGCGTACAGAAGTAGATCCGAAGCTCCGTCCAGGTCATTCAGACCTTCTCCATGAAAGGAAGGCGAAGGTCTGCTCGCCACGTCTGAAAAATAGGCGCCGCCGCGAACCCGCCAAAGCCAGAACCCAATCGCTACGGGGCAACAGTTGAACAGTTCGTGATCGATGTCTTTTCCACTAAGGTTCCCCACTCCAGTCAACAACAACGGAACACTCAAACAAGTCCGATGAGTACCCTCGCATCTCCGGGCAAAGCAGGCAGCGACCCGCCTCAACGCCTGCTGAAAGTGCGCAGTAGCAAACTTTCTGTCGATTTGCGGCGACGTGACCCTACGCACCAGTCTGGTTGGATCGGGGGTAGCGGACGATATCAAGGGTGGTAGGAAGGCCGACCGGCCTTTGTGCATCGACCTGCGCAAGCTTGAATCCGGGGATGCCACCTTTGCTAGGGAGGTTCCAACACTCGGCCTATCGGGTCGGGCCAACCAAGATGGTCGCGCCGGATACACGTTCGACAGAGCATCTAAAAGCAAGCAGCGGCTATCAAATGGACCCTCGCTAAACTTCAGGGGCCCGTAGGCCGTGTTCCCGACGTGTCCGCGGTAGGCGCAGTGCACATGGGATCTTAACCAAAGAACCACATTCCCAAGAATTTCGGCGACTTCCGCCCTTTCCTTCGCCGAGATGTCGCAACGAATCTCTCCTTTCGGGAGGAAAGACTGGCCGCACATGGCACAACAAAAGGCCTGGTGCTTTCCGGGCCCGTTCAGCAGTTTAACACCGCAAGACTCGCACGCTTCGACGAGTGGCTCGCCGTGAAGTGGACAAAGACTCACCGCCAGGTGCTGATGGATGCGGAAATGCATGCCATCAGCGATACACGTGCGACAGATACGAAGCACCTTGGATTCCCACTCCAATGGAACCTCCTCTGCCATCGTCCTGTGAATGTGGCCGATGAAGTTCAAAGCACTTTCACCAAGGACCATCGGAAGAACCGAGGTGTTGACGATGTACCTCAGCCATTTTTCAGGGCGTACAAAGTCCATCGACGTTGGGGAATTGAAGGGCCGGCCGCCATCACGCCTGCAAGCGTGTAGCAGCGCCGTTGGCTTCTGGCACCCGAACCATGAAATTTTGTTCCACAGTGAGTAAACAGACTCCTGCGCCAAGAAGGCGTCATCTCGCCAGGGAGCAAAGGGGCCGGTAGCGTCAAACATGCGTTAGTCGAGGAGCGCCTGCTTGAGCGCCTTTTCGATCGCATCGTCCGATACGACGAGGCATGAGGCGTCGTTCTTCCTGTACAACTTGCAAAGCTCGCCGAAAAAGTCGGCTATGAGACTCATCGAAAGGCCGCCGCTGATCTCCCTTCTAGGAATCAGATCGTTGATCTTTCCCCAAATTGACGGCGTTAAGCCTGCGAATCGAAATCCCGCAGCGTAGGCCTTCGGAAAGAGCGACCTCGTGTAGGTCCATCCGCTGCCAGGGGGATACTCCGAGTGAGCGTCAATCGCCTCGCAAATGACATCCAAGTCGGCTTTCGAACGCAGACCGCGGAACTGCCTCAAGCCCTTCAAAAAACGCACGGCTAAATCGGATCGCCCATCTCGCTTGAGTTCATCCTTACGGTCTTTGAGCTCGCTCTGTCCGAACTGAATGATCGAGACCTTGACACCTACTTTTGACAGCCTGTTGATCACACCTTTCAGCCAACCATATTCGGCGTTAGTGACCTCTTGGGCCTCGTCGATGATGATGAAAATCCGCCTAACCGTGCCCGACATGGCCAACAGCGATCGCTTGACCTGATGTCGCTTCCCAGCCAGATCGCGGTGTATCGGATGCGCAAAGTCAATCTCTTCCAGAATGCTGCTTAGCAGGCGACCTTCTGAATCGGGGCCATCATGTTTAACGGCCTCTAACGACACGATCCCTGCTTCAGGAAATCGACTCCTAATCACCCGTTCGATTGCGAGTATGCAAGAGGACTTCCCAGTCAAAGGATTGGCCCAAAATGCAGCACACCCACGAGCCTTCGCCGCCATGTCAACTACTCGGGCCAAGGCGTCCTTCAGAGGCCGCGTTGGAAGGACTGCGTTTCGCAGGATGATCGGATGGTCATCCCAATATCGATCTCGATTGAAGAAGACATCACTGGCTACGTTCATTTCGTGGTCGCTCCAAATGCATCCAATTCATTGAACTCTAAGAACTCATCCTCTGCCTCGGTGGTCGTGACCGAACCCCGATCCGTAGTTGACTTAGGTTCGTCCCCCTCGCTTCCGAGCGCCCGGTCTTCGGAAGCCGCGGTGAAGACTTCCCCGGTACTCTGCTGCTCCAGCTGATGCTCAGAGAAGACCGAAAGTGTCTTTTTTGTGGGTTTGCCATTGCTAGGCACTCCGCCGCGTACCGAAGCCAGGATGGATTCGAGATATCTGTTGACTGGATCTTCCAAGTAGCCAACGCTTAGGTAGCCGTCCTGAATCAACGCGTTGATGTGCTTTCGCAGAACCCTCGAATGCTCCGTGTGGCGCCACCTTCCCATCACTTTGGCGGTATCGATGAATGCGCCAGACTTTTGGAAGATTTGGATCTCGCGTATCGCATGACGCTTGACGTAGGCGAGCACGGTGGTACCAACCAACGACCAGTCGTGGGCCAAGCGAGTGCCGGTGTATGACTCTCCTTCGAACGTGAAGTACGGACGCCGCCCCGTCTCGGGAGAGCCTCTTATGGTCAGCGCCACAATAGAGACATCCAAGCCTGCGACTCCATCAGCACGAATGGGCAGCGCTGGAAGAATCACCCCGGTTCCGTCGAGGTCGCATCTCGCCGCGTCGACTCGAGCCCCTGGAGTCGAACCGAAATTGGATTTCGATACGCGTTGATTGTGATCGAGGATAACGCTCTCAACGAGATCAACGATTTGTTTGAGAGTCAGTCTCGCTTTGACCGCCTCCCCCTCTGCGTCTTGACGCTTGGGGTCGACCGGCGAGGATCCAACTGTGTTGGGGAGCCGACGAAAACCTAGCCTTTCGAGACCGCCAAAGATATTTTCAATGGTCGGCCTCCGATCGAAGCGTCGAACAGGCCCGTAGTTGAAGTCACAACCGATGATTTCTCGTACACGACCTTCCACTTCCGTGGCCAAGTGGATCAACGCATTGTCGAATAGAACTTGGTTGAATGCTAAGCCACCCCCGGAACTAAAATAGAAGTCGGGCAACCCAAGACTCGATGTGACTTCGCAACCGATGGTGTCGCTTCGTGGGGCCTCCTGAGACACAGCGCTGTTGAGCGCGTCAAGCAAATCATCGGCGTTCGCCTCTCGCCGAAAAATGATCTTGTACCCGAGGATATAAGTAAGCGTTCGATCGGCGACTACGATGATGGTGATGCGCTCAATCGGAACCCACCGCATGCCGTCAGGTGTAGGAATGCCGATCGACCCCAAGAACCCGCATTTGTGCTCGTCGATTTCTACGATATCGAAAGGCCGAAATGCGGTCAGACGGCCTGTATTTCCCGTACAAGTGTGCGAACGAGCCTTAGCTCGCTGTCCGTACTGGGTGCCAACGATGTCGTCATATCGCAGCTCAAGAAATCGGTCGACGTATAGACGAACCGACTCACGGCCTTTGCGCTTGGTGCTCAGTGGCCATTGCGACTGGAGAACCCCACGTTCCGCGCAGAGTTGGATGAACTTCTGATGTGCGGACTTTTGCCTTAGCCCCGCCTCGTGCCCCTTGCAACGTCTGGCGGTCGCAAGAAGGTAGCTTTCAAATGCGTCAGCAATTTCGACGTTCGAACGGAGAAACAGCTGGAGCGCACCGCTGAGCCCTCCGCGCTTGCCACGACCGCTTTGGGTCAAAGGCTTATGACGTTCGTTTGGCCGTACGTGAAGACCGGGGGAGAGGGCTCGCCATCCGTAGACGTTCCCTGTCGCGTCCAATGCCAGGCAGCGATTGAACGCTCTTAGAAGCGTCTGACGGTAGATACCCTCCTTTTCGAGCGACCTATCGAACCCTTTTCCGTCAATGTAGTCACGGATGGCTGAAGTGAGTAGCGAGATTTTCCGCTTTGCCGACGCACCGAGCTGCTCCGTCAGAAGAGGAACCCATGCCGAATAGTTCATCCTGTCCCATGGCGCTGTGCGCCGTGTGAAGCGCATAGGCTTCATGGGGGCCGGCTCCAGACCGAGGTATTCAATGACCAGGGATAGGAGTCGACGTCTGCCTGGAGTTCTCGTCGACGAAGCAGAATCCCCACTGATCCAAAAAAAATTCCATCCTCAACCTCGGGAAAGTGGTGCTTCAGCTCTCGCAGCGTGACCTTCTTAGCCCGTCCAACAAACGTCGAAATTTGGAGTTCGATGGCCTTAGTCGAACTAAGTTGAACGCGCCGTACACAAGGGATGATCCGTCGCCAGTTTTCAATACGTTGAAGATGTCCATCAAGGACGCCAACATCGATGTGAATCACTCCATCAATTGGTCGCAGAGACTGTGCGTGTGCACCGGACTCAGCCTCGAACCGAAGTCGGACGGTGCAGGTTTCTTGTGTATCAGTGGTAACAACCGCGAATTCTTTGCAGGTGTTGACGCTGCTCCCTTCCGTCAGTGCCTTGTACCACTGTGGCAAGTACCTGATTTCCTTAAAACACGGCTCTCCCTCCAGGAGATAGAAAGTCTCGAATTGGAGATCACTGCTGAGAACGAGATCCCGTGTCTCGAAGGGCGGCCGGACGAGCCAGATGTTGTAGCCACTTTCGGCCCGTGCTCGAATTGCGGCTGCTAACTCATACCGATGTTCCTGAGCTGGTGTCCGCTGCTTCTTGGTCGCCATGTTGGACTTTCCGAGCTAGATCCCTCGAGGTGACAAGGGGATATGCGAGTGACTTCGCGAGCAAGTCGCGGATGCGATGGCACATTCGAGCGCCTGCCTTTTTTTCAACTCATCCCGGTTCGCTCGCGAGGCTCCAGTGCGCCAAGTTTCCTAACGGAAGCACTATCACAAAGATTTCACATTCCCGCGACTCGAGGACCTTGCGGAACCCTATTCGATTCCTCGAATATCCGTCTCGAACAGATATTTTTTTTTCTGTTCTCGGAGGTTTTCGTGGGTCGGCATCGCAAAGACGATGTACAGCGCATCGGTCCAATGATTTGGACGCGCTTCCTCAAGCGCTACTTTCGCTGCACAGACCTCGCACCACTGAATGCGCAACTGCTCTTTCCCGTGGTGCCCTGCGAAGAGTTTGTGTACAAAGAGAACCCTTGGCCGCTACCTGAAAGCGTCGCGCCAAAGATCTTCGATCGTTCGCATGACATTGGGAGGTCCCCCGACGGCAGGTATGTCCCGGAAATTTACGATCCAAAGACAAAGTTCAATCTCTACGCGCGCGTCTCCGAGAGAGTCCCCGAATCGAAATATTGGCTCTTGCAGGAGCTAAGTCACTACTTCCAAGTCGACCCTCCGGCAATCGATACAACGACGCAGGTGGTTCGGGACATTCTGCAAGATCTGCAGATGGTGGCTTTGGAGAGCGACGCCGTACTGGCTTGGTACTGCATTGACAAGGGTAGTTTGGCAAAGGCGACGACGACGACTTTTGACGCCTTGTGCAGCGGCGTCCTACCCGAGGCGCTCGCACTGGTACATGGACTTTTCCACCTGAGCGTTTGGCAGGAACCCACGTCAAATTTTTTCTCCCTCCCAAGCAGACTTCGAGGGGCATGTGAAATTGCCAGGCGAAATTTTGTCTCGAATCTACGTTTGGCTTCTATCTGCTCTGACGACGAACTTCCCTCCGAGTTGGAGGAGGCCTTGAAGCTTGGCGTTGAAGGAATATGGCTTTCTGGGGAGAGGTCCAAGGACAACGATTGCAAACCACTACAGCTTAGGTCTCACTTAGTTTTGGCCCCGGACACGCTAGGTATACATCAGGCGGTCGCTATCCTGATCAAAGCCGCCTCTCCGTACACAGTTGTTCGTCCGTTCGGCGGTTGGAGCTCCCGAAATTCGCCTCGGCCAAGCAAGCTTCCGACATACGAAGAACCTACTTGGCCGACCGCTCGCATCAAAAGGCCCAAGCGCGCCTTGGAAGCTGAGGCCGCGGCTGCGGCAGCTGAACTTGAACTCGGCGCTACCGCGGTGGCGGCACAACTGGAAGAGCGCGCACAGCGAATCCTTAGGGGATATCAAGGGAAGGTAGGGCGCGGCAATCGACCTCCGAGTGCGGAGCACGCCGCCGCCGTATCGGCGAAGAAGTAACAGCGATCCTTGCTGCTCTCCGAAAGTAACGGAATTTGTTGAACTCGCCTGTAACTAAATTCGTTACACCTCACACAGAGAACGGCGTACGTCGTTGATTTGGCTGCAGTAACGTAATCACAGATTTACTGGCGTCGGCTGCAAGCGACCGCATGTCGGGTCTCAGATGGAAAGCCAATAAGAAAAGCCCCGCAGGAAACCCCATCGGGGCTTTTCTTTCCGTGCCTGACGCCAGCCCCTACTTCTTGGCTGCCTTCTTCGCC
>Ga0105240_10000507_pt1 | contig 71882 bp, 68 predicted proteins | sample KBSC54metaG_FD_80426 | JGI IMG/M metagenome (GOLD analysis project Ga0105240, IMG submission 80426) | Corn rhizosphere microbial communities from Kellogg Biological Station, Michigan, USA - KBS C5-4 metaG | ecosystem: Host-associated > Plants > Roots > Rhizosphere > Soil | place: Michigan, USA...
AAGAACCCAATGACAATTGAAATGATAGTAAGAATTACCACAGCCCCGGTGGCTAAGATCATGGTGCGAGGTGAAAGACTATTTTTTTCGACTGGTTTTTCTTGCCAGGTGGCTACCAGTACCTCTTGGGAATTTTCCATGCTGTTAGTATAGCATGAGGTTCATAGAGACTTCATTACTGAGGGGCATACTCATGCTTCAATCAGATAATTTAGGAGGTTTTATGGAAATTCGTGAACAATACACTCATACAGATCCGGTTGATGGTAGCGTACATGTCGTAGAGCAGGAACAGCACATTGCAGCACCTGCAGAGCGAGCAGAAGCCCATGCTTGGCAGGCTACAAACGTTGTTTGGTACATTGTGACTTTATTAGAGTTGATAGTGAGCTTGCGCTTTATTTTGCTCTTATTTGGAGCCAATAATACGGGATTTGCCTCTTTTATCTATAGCATTAGTAGTCCGCTGGTAAGTATGTTCAATGGAATTTTCCATAATCCTGCTATGACGGGAGGAACCTTTGATTCTGCATCGTTAATTGCTCTTGTAGTTATTATGTTGGTTGGCTGGGCAATTGTTGGGCTTATAGATTTGGCACTCCATCCCTCCATTTCTACGCATACACATCAGTTGCGGTAAGGAGTGAACCCAATTCCTTTTCGTTAATCCAAATACTAATGTGCTAGGGAGACTGTAAGGGAGAGCTCTTTTAGATATACTATTCTAAAAGAGCTCTTTATTATTCTTCTTAACTTGTGAAAAAAATTGGTTTATATATGCGCCTTTTGAAAAGAATCCCAGTTTGGGTTTGGCTCTTCTTATATGTTTGCGTAATTTCAGTTGTTATTGCAGAAACCCACGGAAGTGGTTCAATTATTTCTTTTGATGAAGGTTTTCATGGTGGTGCTGTTCTGGCTTTTCGTCAGCTTATTTTGTATGAGCTCCATATAGGAGGAGCTATTCGTCCCACGTATCTTATTGGGGAGTTCATTAATGGTGTTACTCTCTATCCACCTCTGTGGAGTTCCGTGGCGACTTTTTTGAGTTTTATTTTTGGCAGATCTGTGGGGGTATTCCGAGATGCAACGCTCATATTTTACGGCCTCGCTATTCTTTTCACGTACTGGTTTGTAAAGAAAGAGTTAGGTAAGGAAGCTCCTGCCACTGCAGCAGCAGTTATACTTTCAACCGTACCAATGGTGGTTATTTACAGCCACCTTATGATGCTTGAAGTGCCTCTTATGCTGGGTATTGAGTTTATGGTTGTAATGGCCTATCTGACAGTGGCTAATCGCATACCACGTAAACCCGTGGTTATTATACTTATCACTCTGGGGTATGCCTGCGCCCCTCTTACGAAGCTTGCGGCGTTCCCAGTGGCTTGGATAATCATAGGGGTTTGGTTTGTAGTGAGCTCATTGCTCTTTGTGCGCGAGCGTTATTTTTATAAATTCTTTCGGTGGGAGATACCGCTATACTTCTTGGCTTCTTTTTTCAGTATTACGTTTTTTACGAAGGTAATCGTCCGCTTTCTCCATGTGAATCCAGTTGAGTTCCATACTCTCCAGACTCAACAAGGAAGTACTGAGAATCCCATACACCACGCACTACAACTTGCCTGGGAGAATCGTGATTTTTATTTACGAGACTTCCATCATATGCCAATCCTCAGCTTGCTTTGGTTTGGTTCAGTTGTGATGTATCTTTTGTGGAAGCGAACGCCGTTTGCTCTCTTCTTACTGGTCTGGGTTGTGGGGGTCTACGCCACTTTTTCCGGTATTCTGCCCCAGGTTCCCCAATATATTACGGCTATCTATGTCCCACTTGCTGTTGCCACAGGAATAATCATTGCAGAATTGGGAAGTTATCTGCGCACGCCTCTCTGGAGGGTGGGAAGTATAAGTGTAGTTGTTGTACTCGTTTGTATTTGGCAGTTTGAGAGCATGCATCTTAGTGAAGGGTATCAGTGGCGAGACGTTCAAACTGGACAATTGCAAGCAGCTGAGGCAGTGGCTAGCCAGGCGAAACCTTTTGATAGAGTCATTAGCTGGCATGATGGCACAACGTTTGCTCTCCAAATGGCAGGATATGACAAAAGTTTGCAAATTATTAATGGGACTCAGCAGATTTGTCCCACCGCAATGGTTGATTCATTTGAGTGGGGAGTAACAGAGAATCAACCACCGGGTCCTAGTGCAGAAGATATCAGTATTTTAGACGCTAGTCCTTGGGAACACTCAAGCGGATATAATCCCCTCAACACTGCAGTTGTATATCATAATTCAACCCCTACCTGGCCTTTTGTGCTCACGCCCAAGGCCATAAATGAGTCACAAACAATTGAGGATCCACTGGCGGTTGAGCATAATGGTCAAACGGTTGCTATGAGTGGCAGTGCCACACAACCATTTTTCTGGGGATGCTATAGACTCTATCCGTATGGTAAATTTGACATTGAATTTAGCATGAGAGCCACTACATCTCTGACTGCATTTTCTGCTGATACCCCAGTGATTCGTGTGGAGTACAGTGATTATCCAACTGCAGATTACACATCGATGAACCTAACGGCCTCGGATCTGAGTACCAGTGAGTATAAGAATTTTCTTCTCTCGGTTAATCATCAGAAGTTTGGTAGGCAAGGAGAGGTTCGCGTATTTATTTTGCAACCAATAGAGGTTAATTTGCAGTCTATTATTGTGACGCCGAGGTAGGACTTAGATAACTCTTATTAATGCTGTTTGACGACCGGGATTCGGATATAGTCATATGCCCCCAGCATATGACTTTTTCTTGGAAACATGAATATGCTCCCAGCATATTCATAACTCTCACCCTCCTACACGCAAAGAAAAAAGAGAGACTAAAAGCCTCTCTTTTTTCTTTGGCGGAAGGGGAGGGATTCGAACTCTCGGGACTTTCGTCCAACGGTTTTCAAGACCGTTGCAATAGACCACTCTGCCACCCTTCCAAGTGAGGGGAAAGAAAAATATACTCGTATATTTTTCTTTATCCCGATCGAGGAAGGAGTATCCTTTTGGAGAAAAGATACCTTCCAAGCTTCAGCTACTTTAGCACAAAAAAACTGCTTTGGCGACTCTTAAAGACTTGCTGAAATATTACTCTCAACTGAGTATGAATTGCCGTTGACCGTGAGTTTTTCGTGAGTGCTACCTGCTTCTTTAAGGTAGAGGAGGTTTTGATTGTAAGCTTCGGTATTTGGCAGCGTGTATGTGAGGTGGTATTCGGTTTTTTCCGCAACATCCGTAGTGCTCCAAAAACTAATTTTTTTCCACGCGCCCGTATCTTCTTCAGTCGTAGTCCACTGTCTATTGAACGTGCCAATGGCTTTTTGGTCGGCTTCAGAAAGAGTGGTTGTGCCACCGTGGTTCTGAGGGAGTTCAGTGACCATAGCCTGAGCGGGCAGATAAATTTCACTATAGTTGATGTTTTCTCCGTCAGGCCAGGCTCCTGTACCTTCATGTGAGCGTGTAATTGTTACATCATACTTAGTTGTGCCTTGAAACAGATTCATGTGCGAATCTATAGTTACCTGCTGATAGACAGACCGCGAAGATTTCAAGCCTCCAATATTATTTTGGACAATCTTCAGCCAATTTCCGGGCGCGGGGCTGTCTATTGGCAGGAACTGGGCCAGATCTTTTTGAAGGCTTGGTGCAGTGCTCCAAAACTGAATGTTTTTGGCGGAAATGCTTGCCTGAAGTTTTGGGGCTAGAAGCTCTAAGGCATGAGGTTGATTTCGTAGTTTGTCTAAAAGTAAGGGAATCAGGTCGTTCAAAATAGATTTTGGCTGGTTAGCCTGTTTATTTGCATCGGTTGCATAGTAATCTTGCTCTACATATTTCGTTAGGGTAGTACTAATGGTATCGGCGTTTACAGATCCTACATTGGGAAGCGTTATGGCGCCGGTGACCTTAAGAATTGCCTCTAAAACAGAAACATCTATGTATATGATGCCATCTATTTTTTGTCCTGTTTCATTGGTATAAAATTGAGCAATTTGCGGACTGTAATCGTTAAGGAATCCTGGTGCGCCTACGTTGCTATCACGAAAGCCCCAAGTTTTTGTGATAGTAGCAAGTTGATCGGGTGGCTTGATGGGGTTGGTGGTGGTATAGGGGTCATCTAGAGAATAAATGTTCTCTCCAAATTTGTACTGCCGAATGGTTCCACCGCTAGCCGTAATAGTTGCATAAGAACCAATGAATCCACCGCTCATTCTCAATTCATTTTCGTTTTGGAAGAGTACCAAAAAAGTGTGGGGAGAAGCGTCGTTTGCTCCAAATGCAACGTTAGTGCTTTGGGTGAGTTTTTCTAGGGCAGGAAGCGAGGTAGCAATTTTTTGAACTTCGTTTTTCAGGTTATACAATTCGGTTGTTTTACCTGGAATAATCCAATTTGGTACACCTTGAAGCTCTTGGTTAGCCTCCGTTATTTGGCCAATCAGGTTATTAATAGCAATGTTATTTGTGGCGTACCACTGAAAAAAATTACTTGAGCTTTGGCTAAGAAGAGTAGAAGGATCGGAAGTTTTTCCCAAACTTGGGAAGCTTTTCAGGAGGCCACTGGTAAGAGCGCCGCTTTCGGCAAGGGCATGCGTTGCTTTGATGAGTCGTACTTGCCAACGGAATGGTGGAAGTGGGGTAAGAAGTTGCGTGTACCACGGCGCCTGCTGAAGCAGAACAATACTGGAATTTAATGTAACTTGAGCTTGCTCAAAATGTTCTTGTGCAAGAACAGGATTAGTCACAAGAAGTGATTGTGCTTCTTGTAATTCCTCGGTGCCACTCAGTAAATTCCCTAAGCTACCACTTAAAATGGTAAAGCTTACCACTATGGGGTAAGTGGCTAAGATGAGCGTTGCTAAGATGTACCAACGCCAACGGTGACGGTGCAAACGATGGAGCATGAGGCTATTGTAGCAAGTACTTGTGCTAATATGTGCGTATGATCAAACCAGGCGTTGAAAAGTTGAAGTACAGGTATGAAAACACTTGATTTGCGATACATAGAGTTCCTCACTGATAATTTTGGTATCTGGCAACACAGCAAGGGTACCGAAATAGATCGTGAGCACGGATATGCTTTAGATGATTCTGCTCGAGCCCTCTTAGTTGCCCTCCAATATTCTCGCTTGGATCTAGCTGAAATTTACCTCAATTTCCTGGATGTTTCCTGCTGTTCGCGCGCTCAGTCAATCAATTTTTTTGATGCACAAAAACAACCAGTAGATCACCCAGTATCACCTGACGCTTTAGGAGAAAGTTATTGGGCAGTTGCCAAGTGTATAGACCAAGGTTTTCAGGTAGAAAAGGCTCAAAAAATAGCTAATCGTCTCAAAAAGGAATTAGAGCATACGGCACATCTTCGTACGCAATCATACACATTATTGGGCGCCGTGCTTATTGACTCATCCTTTGCAAAAAAGCTTGCCAGTAGCCTTGCCAAGTCATTTCAGGCCAATGAAGATCCAACCTGGATTTGGCCGGAACAAACACTTACTTATGCAAACGCCATAATTCCATTGGCATTGTTGGCGGAATCTTCTTATCAAAAAGAAGCGTTGGCAATGCTTACATTTCTCAATGAAGTAAGTAAGCATAACGGAATTCCCATAGCTATAGGAAACCAGGGGTGGTATCCCAAGGGCGGTAGAAAAGCTTTGTATGATCAGCAACCTATTGATCCGGCGTATCATGTGTTGGCAAATGCCCAAGCATATCTCCTAACGGGTGAAGCTTCCTATAAACAAGAAGCCAAACTTTACCTGGATTGGTTTTGGGGTAATAACTTAGCCGGCCTTCCATTAATTGATGGAGAGCGGCATAGGTGTCTTGATGGCCTTACGCAAGAAGCAATTTCAGTGAACGCTGGTTCTGAATGCACCGTATGCTACATTTTGGCTCAAGCCGCGTATGCTCAGTGCGAATAGGGCTTATACTAACCCTATGATACAAACGGTTAATCATGGGGTACTATTACGGCCAAGTGGTCGCCCTTTTGAGTCGCAGGCAGTACTCAACCCAGGGTGCCTTCTAGAAGGGGGAATATTGCACTTAGTGTATAGAGCAGTAGCTCCAGGCAACTACTCTTCAATTGGATATGCACAGTTCAAAGATAATCAGCTTATCTATCGTTCAGAAGAGCCAATTTTAAAGGTTGATTATGCCGTTGAGCAGCATGGTTTGGAAGATCCACGATTAGTCTACTGCGATGGCACATATTACCTCTTCTATGTTATGTATGATGGCACCGATGCTCAGGTAGCCTATGCCACAGCAAAGAATCTGCCGCACTTCACAAAACAAGGGATCATTTCGTCTCGAGTCACCTATGAAGATGTTGGTACCATATGCGTGAGCAACGAAGTGGATGGAGTTTACAAAGGTTTTTGTTATACCCCAGGAAATGCTTACCCATGGCGAGACAGTTTACTATGGGAAAAAGATTCATTCATCTTTCCGCGTAAATTTAATGGAAAGTACGCGCTTATTTATCGCTTTTCTCCTGGTATCCAGGTGCTATTTTTTGATGATTTTTCTCAACTAACTCCGGCTTACTGGTTAAAGAATTTTGAAACGCTTTCTCAAAACACCGTCCTATTACCGCAGCATTCATTTGAGGGACTTTTTTTGGGTGGAGGTTGTCCACCCATTGAAACGGAAGCGGGGTGGCTCTTTATTTATCACGCTGTTTCTTCAATTGAAGGTAAGCGAGTGTATCAAGCTGCCGCGGCACTTCTGGACCGTGATGATCCAACACATGTACTAGGGCGTCTTTCGTATCCACTCTTTTCACCAGATCATCTGTGGGAGCAGCAAGGTGATGTGCCCAACGTTGTTTTTCCAACCGGTGCCGTAGTGAAAGATGGCGATCTCTTTATTTACTATGGTGCCGCCGATTCTTGTATTGCCTATTGCTCGTTGAACTTAGCTTCTTTATTAGAAGAGCTTGTTAAGGGATAAAAAATGCCCGCCCCGGATGGGGACGAGCGAGTCCTGGTTTTCCCTATAGAGGGAACTTTCTGAAGACCGTGAAATTCGGTCCTTCGTCTGTGAAATTGAGCGTGCCGACGACAATGCTTTCCGGGGTTATTGCGCCGAGGGGCATGACATGTGGAACCGTGAACGGCGCCACGTTACGTTGATTTTTGGTGACATGACCCAGAACTACGTGTTGCCCCCATGCATTTTTAATCGTAGTTTCCTCCGGCAGTCCCTGACAGCTGTCCTGGATGGTCCGGGTGAGGGCATAGAGAGATTCATTTGGAACCGCTCGCGCTACCAGTGTTGACCTATCGTAGATGAGGCCGTTACACAGAAGGGTCAGTCTTTCTGGCGATGTGAATGCCTCGAAGACCGTTTCAACGGGTGCTGCCAGCTGGCGAAGTTTCTCCAGTGACGTGGGGCTTGTTGGGTCGATGCCGCCAGAGACGGCGCCGCATTCCAAGATGCTTGAATGAAAGCCCTCTTCGCTGAATGCCAGAGGCATATAGCTACAGAAGTTGCCGGTAATGCTTCCGGCGCGATCATTCAGCTCACCGCCAAATGTATAAGCCACCACATGACTGCCTTTTTTCAGCCGCAGTGCCGGATGACGGGTAAAGGACGGGAACTTGGTTTCAGAACCCAAGTTTGCAATTGCTTCAAATCTTCTTGCTTGGTCTGCAAGGAAATTTGAATATGTTTGATATGTTTCAGTAACCATTAGAACGAACTCCCTATCTCTTCAATTTACCGTATAGGCAAACGAAGAGAACTTAAAAGACTACCAGGAGCTTGGCTTGTTTGTCAACTTCTGTAACCTGTAGGATGCCTATTTTGCCAAGATCTGCTAGGCTAAACCACAGCAGAACGTAACTATCCTTCATGAAAATTTTGGTCACGGGCGGCGCAGGCTTTATTGGTTCTCATGTAGCTAAGGCTTTAAAAGAGGCGGGCCATGATCCGGTTGTACTTGATAACTTATCGGCTGGAAAGCAAGAGGCAGTGAAGTGGGGATCACTTGTTCAGGCAGAACTAGCTGATACCGCAAACGTTGCTCAGATTCTCAAAGATAACGCCATTGAAGCAGTCATACACCTGGCTGGCTCAATTGAGGTGGGAGAATCAGTAACTAATCCGTTGAAGTACTATCGAAATAATTCGGCCGCTACCATTTCACTTTTGGAAGCTATGCAAATGGCAGAAGTAGAAAAGATTGTTTTTTCTTCTACCGCGGCGGTATATGGTAACCCGCAAACAGAGAGCATTGCGGAAGATCATCCAAAGAATCCGGTAAATCCGTATGGTCGCTCTAAGTGGATGATTGAGCAGATTCTCCAAGATATTGCTGCAACAGGGAAACTACAGTACGTAGCTCTGCGCTATTTCAATGCAGCCGGTTCAGATCCAGAAGAAGAAGTGGGCGAAAATCACAATCCAGAATCTCACCTCATTCCGCGTGCATGCATGGCAATTCTAGGAAAAGTACCTGCACTCACGGTGTTTGGTAATGATTGGCCAACTCCAGACGGCACACCCATTCGTGATTATATTCATGTTTCAGACTTGGCAACCGCGCATGTAAAAGCGGTGGAATATCTGGTAAAGAATGGTAAGAGTCGTGCTTTTAATGTGGGAACGGGGAACGGTCTTTCGGTTCATGCTGTATTGGATGCCATAGAAAAGGCTGCGGCCAAACCTGTTCCGTATAGTGTGGGACCGCGTAGAGATGGAGACCCTAAAATATTAGTGGCAGATGCTACGGCCGCTAAAGAAATATTAGGTTGGCAGCCAGTTCACAGCTCGTTAGAAGAAATCTGCACTACCGCTTGGAAGTGGCAAGTTAAAAAGGCCTAAAGAGGCTCGTCATCAAGCCTTCCTTTTTTTGTCCACTTCTTATACCATGACCATATGCATATCGGCGTCGTTATTCCGGCTTACAACGAATCAAAGCGCATTGGCAGTGTCTTAGAAGATATTTTCGCTTACAAAAGTGCTCATACTCTGAGTATTATTGTGGTAAGCGATGGTTCAAAAGATAAGACTGCGGCTATCGTGCGTAAATTTTCCGAAACACACCCTAGTGTGCAGCTTATAGAGCACTGCCTTAATTTAGGAAAAGGCGCTGCTGCAAAAACCGGCTGTGATGCTGCTTATGCACAAGGGGTGGATGTTATTCTGCTCATGGATGCCGATGGCCAGCATCGTCCTGAAGATATTGATCGCATGGTTGAGCCGCTCCTGAATGTAAAGAAAGGCTTGGTTGTAGGTGTGCGTTCTCGTAGTGGGACCATGCCGTTCATGATGCGTTTTGGCAACAGTATGCTTACCAGCACTACTCGCTTACTCTTTAATATTCGCGTGCAAGATACTCAATCTGGTTTTCGAGCCTTTCACAGTAGCGTGTATCCAAAAGTACGTTGGGTTGCTTCCAATTATGCCATGGAAACAGAGATGCTTATTTTGGCCTCGTTCCACGGTATTCCTGTTCATGAAGTACAGATTGCTACCGTATATCATGATAGCTATAAGGGAACTACGGCACTTGATGGTTTGCGCATTATAAACGTGCTTTTCCAGTGGCGGTTGTTCTGCGATCGTTTTGCAGCCACGGCACAAGATTTTGAATTAACAGATTAATTTATGTCCGGCCTTCAGCTTATTGGTCTTATTTTTACCTTTGTCCAGGCGTATTTTACCTTCCTTCACTTCAAGCGAGGAGAGTTCACGCTACGTGAATGTTTAGGCTGGATGTCTATTTGGTTGGTTTTTGGAGCTGTAACGCTTTTCCCGGAATTCTTTAAGGTTGTAGCTGGTAATTTTGGTGCGCTACGGCCATTAGATTTCTTCACTATCCTTGGGTTTATTGTTATTCTCTCTATTTCTTTTTACACCTATGTTTCTGTGGATCGCCTCCGGAAGTCACTGGAAAAAGCCGTTCGAGAATTAGCCCTTAAGAAGGACGAAAAGTAAGACCTTGTTTAATGCCTTTCCAAAAAGGCTTGAGGCCTTCCGGGTGTGCAGATAAAATAAGTTTTAGACTGCGAAACCATACATAGAAACTGAAGATACACAGCAACGCTATTCCATATTGAAACTTGGAGGCGTTTTTTTTCAGAAAAATGAGGCGGTTACGGGCTATCATGCGCTCATGAAAGCCAGAAATGGTACCGGCAGTCTGGCCGCCTTTGTGATAGATGCGTGATGCGGGCACCAAAAGTACGTTGTATCCAATTTTTTTGGCACGTACGCAGAAATCTGTTTCCTCGAAGTAGGCGAAGTAGTCTTCATCAAGAAGACCCACTTTTTCTAGGACTTCTTTTTTCATGAGGAATGCACAGCCGGAAACTCCGGGAACAAGATAGGCATCGTTAGTGGCTTTGAGCGGTCGAAACAACGTGTTACCGGTCCATAGCGAAATGGACATACCTGCAGATTGAACTGTTTTTCGATCAAAATTCCAGATGGCCGGTCCGGCAATGCCAGCGTGAGGAGTTGTATCGAGTGCGTTTAAGAGAAGGTTCAAAAAATCTGGTTCAACTTCAGTATCATTGTTTAAAAGAAGGACGTGAGTAGTGTGTGGCGGAAGCTGTTGAAATGCCAAGTTATTACCTCCTACAAAGCCAAGGTTTTTTTCTACTCGTAGTGTTAGGAGGGGAAGTTTTTTGTTGAAATCCTTTTTAATAGCTATCGTTTCATCTACACGTGAACCGTTGTCTACCACCATGATGGTGCAGTCTGTTGTGTCACAAATGGGCACCAAGGAATTCAGGCACTTAGTAGTATCCTGGAGGCCATTCCAATTCAGAATGATGATAGCAACGTGCACGTTACTCATTGGCAGCTTTTTGAAAAAGACCTGCAGTGATAGGAAAGTTTCTAGAGTTTGCTTTCTTGTAGTAAGCGTTGCAAAGACTCATTACTAGGGAAGATTCTGCAATGGTTTTTATGATGTTTGCAATCATGCTGCGTTTTACTACCGTAGGAGCTGATTCCTCAAAGAGCTGGTGATTTGTGTAGTGCGGTTTGCGCCAGTAGAACCACTCTAACAGAGTATTTTGACGGATATGAGAATTTTGGTAGGAAACCTCTGCGTACGTAAGTCCAACTTTTTCACCAAGCTTCTGCAAACTTTGTGGTGAGAACCACTGGAAGTGTACGGGTGGAAGATCTGTTTGCCAGACCGCATCGCTTGGGTAGAAGCACTTGTTTGGCGTGGTAATGAGCAGTGTCCCTCCTGGCTTCAAAAGCGTTTCTGCTTCACCGACAAATTGCGTTGGATCTTGAAGATGTTCAATAAGCTCGGTGGCAATAATAAGATCAAACTTCTCTTCTGATTGTTTCTTAAACCCGTCTAATGTTGCGGTGTGAAAGTGTTTCCCAAAACGCTTATTTGCTTTTTCTACGGCGTCGGCGGAGATATCAATGCCAGTACACGTATTGCCAGATTGGTTGACGGCGTACGTGGTATATCCTAATCCTGAACCAACTTCCAAGACGTTTAAACCTTTCTTGTTTTTGAGAAAGTTGTAGATGGGATAATAGGCTGCTTCTTGTGAAGAAAGGTAGAGTAAAGGATTTTTATCCGTCAGTACTTCTTGTGCGTAGCGGTAGTATCGTTCGTATCCGGGAGCAGTTTTTGCGTAAATTTTTTCGTAGAGTGTTTCTACGTTTGTGGTGAGATCTGTGTATTGATGTTTGCAATCTTTACAGGAGAAGATAGGGAAAAAAGTTCCTGAAAGGTAGCCAAAAAAGTTTTCATTAAGAACCACTGCATTGGTTGTTTTATGACAAATGGGGCAAGGAGGGGTTTTCATATTTTAGGAGGACTGAGTTTATAAAGGGTAGTAAAGTAATAGACCATGGCAAAGTAAGAGGCATTCATGAAGGCAACTTTCCAACCAACGCTGCCCTGTTTCCAGTTTCCTGAACGCAAGGAATAGTAAAAAGTAATAAGCCAGGCAAAGGGGAAAAGAAAAGAAAAATCTCGTCCTAGGCGCATTTTTCTAGGCCAATCTTTTTCTGGATAATTATAGCGAGGAATTTCAGAAAAAGGCTTGAGACTTTCTTGTGCTTGAATCTTTGCCCACTTGACCCATTTTGTCCGAAATTTTGCAAAAGTGAAATTATTATATTTTGGTCGATGTTCCAAAATATAGGGTACTTTCTCTATGGTTCCATAGCTATGGTAGGGCTCATGGGGAAAACCAAGGTAGTACAGTTGAGATCTTCGAAAGAGAATTGGTCGGTATGGTCCATTTTCCGTAATGTGTTTTTCTCCATCCCAAAGTGGCCAGATGACTTCGTATCCATCAGCCTTTCCTTCGACTAACTTCGGGAGAGCTTTTTTCAGTGCTTCAGAGAGAAATTCGTCTGCATCAATGAAGAGCACCCACTCACAACTTGCTTTTTCAAGAAGGAAAACTCTGTGTGGCTCACACATGCCAACATGGGGCAAAACAAATGTTTTTGCGCCGTATTTTTTTGCAATGTCTAGAGTTTTATCGGTGCATTCACCATCATGGGCGACAAGAATTTCTTCAACTACTCCTTGAAGACTTTGTAGGCACTGTTCAATAACGGCTTCTTCGTTATACACCACCAAACAGGCTGTAATAGTCTGGCGTGTCATTGTGAAGAACTTAGGTGATTTTGGATTTTGCGATGCATGATGAAACCAGTGTCGGCAACATGGTGGAAAATTGAGGGGTCGGTATTTTTTTGTTCTCGCTCCGCATATTCTGCAGCATACGCTATACGTTCAGTAGGCTTTGTGAGTAATCCTATGTCCGTTCCTTGATAAATCTTAATCAGCTGCTTGGTAAGAAGGCTACTTTCGTAAAGATCCTTTACCTTAACTGCTCCATTTTCCCCGAATTCTTTCCTGAGTTCAAGATTAGTAATCAGGGATGCGGCTGCCCCTACTAAGCGGCGTGCAGAAGTAGCGGTGAAGCCAGTTTTTCCGTCATCAACAACCTCAATTTGGGCATTGTCTCTATAGAGATTTTTTTTGGTGAACGGGGTGGAGCGTACTACGACAGGTACTTTAAGTGCCATTGCCTCTGCTAACGTGCAGCCAAATGTTTCGCCAATTGATGAGCTGTGGAAGAGGATGTCAATTGTTTGGTAGAAACGAACAACTTTTGCCTCATCGCTGCTTGGTGGAAGAAAACGATAATAGTCCTTGAGTCGCCCACGTTCTAATCGCTTCTGCACACTGTCAGGAGCTGACATGAAGAGGAAAACGCATTTGCACTGTTGCTTTGCCAGGAGGGCAATGACCTTTTCAGTGAGAGGATCCCATTTATGGATGTCTGGTCGTCCAATGCGTCCCAAAATAACGGCGTCATCAGGAATGTGAAGTTCATGACGAAATGCCTGGATTTCCTCTGGTTTCCTTTGGAGTCTCGTGAGTGTTGCAACGTCAATTGGGTTGTAGAGAACGCCGTATTTTTGTTTACTTTCTAGCGCTGGATTTTGCAAGAAGAACTTCAAGAGAAGGGTCTTACTCACCATGAGCTGTTGGTCAATTTGGGCGTCTAACAATGGTTCATATCCGCCAAAGACATTCGTGGCAATTACCTTAAGGATGGGAAAGGTTTTGCGAGCACGTTCAAGTTTCTGCGCTAAGACGGTATCTTTCGTTCCGGCAATGTGGAGGTGAAGTACATCAGCTTCCTGAAGGTGCTCAATGAAGCCCGCTAAGTCTTCACCTAAAATATGTACGGCAAATCCCTCTTCACGCAGTATCTTTCCACGTGGGCCATCTTCACGAGCCAAAACGGTAGGTGTATGCCCACTTTTTTTAAGTTCTTCGCAGAATATCTGCAAGGTTTTTGCAGTTCCACCCAAACTTAAAGAATTGGTGAAGTGGACGCAGTTCATGAAAATTGTTGGCGAATCCACTGCCGTGTCTTAAGAAGGGGCACGACTAGGGAGCGAATTATGACGGTGGGATAGTCTTTCTTGAGGGGAGAAAAGTGAGTAATTGGTACTGGCTCACTGAAGAGTTGGTGTATCTGTTTATTAAGTTCTGGGCGGGTTTCTGGGTGAGCGCCCACAAAAACTTTGAGTCGGCGATAGCCAATTTTCCAATCACCTATTAGAGATGAAGAACGGACAAGGTTACTGGTGTGGAAGAAAGGCTGAGTCAGTATATGAAGGTGCTCAGTTCTCTCCTGCACAAATTTTCCAGAACCGTCCAAATACCCTTCAACGCCGTAGTCACCGCTCACATGAAGCCCAGGAATAGTTGTCCGCATGACTTTTACCGTCAGGTTGCCGCGTTGACCGTCAATGAGGTAGCCGCCTTCATTTTCAGGTTGATAGTGGAAAACGTCATTTAAGAAGTTATTGAAGTGAGCAACTATCGTATCAATTTTCGCCGGAGCTTTCTTTAAGTAATCTGCTAATTCTTCGATAGCAACGGATGGCCAGATCTCATCGCCATCAAGCACTAAGAACCACTCTGTTTCTGTACGATCTACCTGTTCCTGACACAACTTATGAAAGTCCTCCTTCGTAACTGCACCTCTTTCTTCCAAGTTAATTTTAGGAGATTGAATGGATTGAATAATAGGAACTGTTTTGTCCGTTGAGCCGGTATCGTAGACTAAAATTTTTTCTACATATGGCAGTACTGAATGAAGTGCATACCAAATCCAACGTTCCTCGTTTTTAACTGTGCAATGGACGGTAATGCCGGGCGTTTTCATATTGCAGTCATCTTTTGGGTACTCTTTTTGGTAGAGAGTAAAAAAGCAACGCTTACAAAACTAATGAGGAAACTGCTGGCGTTCACAAAATCATAGGTGTAAGCGGCACCTACGGTTCCATAATGAGGCAGTGCATAGAGATTGCCAATAAACGTGATGAGGAGACCAACAATAGCCGTGATGGTAAATATATACGGCTTTTTGAGGCTATTAAGGATGGCATTTGGTAGAACGCTACAGCCGAAGAAGAAGTTTCCTAGCATGAGTACTTGGAAAAATACTACGGCTTCTTGGTAACGGTGTCCAAAAAGGAGTGGCAAGAAGTAGCTACCCAAAAGCGTGATGATGGCAAAAATAAGCAAGATTCCTCCGGCAAACGCCAGCATAAGACGGTGTGCCTTTTTAAGTTGGTCAATATGATAAGCGCTGAGTCTTGGGTTGAGTACCGTGCCCACGGCGCCAATTAAGAAGGTACTCAAACTTGCCAGCTGGTTTGCAGATGCGTACTGCCCTGCGGCGGCCGCACCTAATTGTCGAACTACCATGAACTGATCAAGCTGGCCCTGAACAATAGCAAAGACTGCCCACACAGCCATCCAAATGCTGAACTGTTTAATCTCGCGGATGACCTCAGGATCAGAAAGGGTTGGCCGAAAAAGACTAAGGTCAATCTTGAAGACACAATAGAGCAGGGCTGGAATGGGTGAAAGGATGAAAATAGTCAAAGCAATAATAGGCGAGACGTGACCCCACAAAAGGAGGGCAAGCATGAAGATAAACTTCATCATTCCGCTACCAATGGAAAGTGCCACATGGGCGGCAAAGTTCTGTTGTGATTGAAAAATAGTACTGAAAAGACTCTGAATAATGAGAGGAATAATTCCAATGAAGGTCAAATACAAGAGAGGCTTGAGGGCATCTGTCTTCAAGCCATAATGAGCCAAGTACGGCGTGAAAATAAGTCCAAGGGCCACAATGGTTGTAGTAATAATGATCCGACTACGCAGCGCAAAGCGGAAGGTCATTTTGGCTTTTTCTACCTCGCCAAGTTGGAGGTAGCTTGCGGCATAGCGAATAACGCTGGGGTTCACTCCTAAGTCAGTTAATTCGTTTACTACATAGAGGATGGCCAGGGCAGTAGAAAAAAGACCGTAACCAGATGGATCAATGACTCGGGCAAGAATGATGCTAGAAACAAAGGTCAATCCTGCGTTTATCAAGGTGCCTGAATAAATGAGGGCAGTACTGCGCAACAGCGTGGAGCGAAGAAGATTAGTAAGGAACGACTTCATGATCCGGTTGTTGGATTCACTTTCCAAATAGTTATGCCATTTTGTTGGTAGACAATGGTAAAAGCCGGTTGAGTAAGCCACATAGGATGAGCCCCGTATTCATTGATGGTTTCCCACCAGGAACGACTCCCGTAAAGAGAATTAAATTTATCGGTTGAGTAGACAATGTAGGTTGGCTGATTGCCAAGAGCTGGTATCTCGGTGGCGTTCTCCAAATTCGTGACAGCGTCTTTTAGTGATTGAGTGTCTGTTTCTAGTGTTTTGATTGCCTCTTGCGTAGCGGCTTGGTTGCTTGTGGCTTTAACTGTTTTGAGATCTTTTTGAACGAGTAATTTCAAGGTACTTACATTATTTTGGTTGGCAGTTGCATTAAGTACAATTGCGTTACCCTGAACTACGTCCTGTGCCAGCGCGGGATCTGAGAAGAAGTTTGCGGCCGATCCTGTACTCCTTGAGGCGTATACCCGGAAAGGATCTACGCTCCCTGATTGAGTAATGAGGTAGGCATTAGTGGGGGTATTCTGTTTAATCCATTGCACCGCTTGATATTCTTTAGGAGTAATCCAACCTTCCTTATACCAAACTAGACCCCAAGTAATGAAGATACAGAGAACAGCACAGACACTTATGAAAATAAGCTGGTTCTTTGCAAGTTTGGCAACATAGAGCGCTGCCCAAAACGCTAAGGTGATAGCTAAAAAGAGCCAGGCACGATCCGGTAAATAAAATACAGAAAAACGAGGCAATATTTCTCCGAAGAGAAGCGGAAGAAGGCCAACGGCAAAAAAGAGTTTTGCGGGTATTGCAGAAAGTGGTTTTTTCTTAAGAAAACAGGCAAACAGTAATACAAAGGGCATAGCTATACCAATGTTGTAGCCATAATAGAGGACACCTAAGATTCCCGGCCAGCCTAAGTTATTTCCATCGCTGTTCTGATAGCTATTAATAAACCAAACCCTAAAGTGAAGCGGCCAAATATTTTGTTTAATGGAATCCAAGACAGCAGGTATTGGTCCAGCTATCAGAAGGGGGTGGACGTATGGATAGACTCCAATAAGTACGATAAGGCTAATGAGCACCGTCCTCGTGGTGGATGCTTTAAGTACTCGCCAGTAGTTTGGGAAGACTATTAAAAGACACGCAGCAAGAATAAAAATGGCAAATTCATGTGCTAGAAGGCCAATTGCTCCTAGGCCAAAGGCTGCTAACCAGTAATACCAATTTTTTGTCTGGGTAAAGCGCCATAAGAGCCAGATTGCTACACCAAAAAAGAGGATGATGATGCTTTGAGGACGAACGTAATCGGTCTCCAAAGTGATCACAGGGACACTAAGTAAGATAAGTCCCGTTACCACTTGCTGGAAGGTAGTAGCTTTTAAACGACGACTTGCTGCCACTGCAAAGAGTGGAAGAATACCAATGAGAAGAGGAAAAATATATTTAAACTCTGTAAGCGGAGCAAGTCCCGTGGTTAGAGAGGTACCTAGAGAGAAGATTGGCAGAAAAGGTCGGTAACTGAAGCCACTACTAGAACCAATCTGCAGTGCCTGAGAAATTTTTTCTATAAGCGAGTATCCGTCGGCTTCGGGAAGAAAAGGATAGAGCAAATAGTTGGCAACATGAACCGCAAGTATCGCGGCAGTTACCAAATAATACGGAGCCCAATCTTTTCGTACGGGGCCATTCCTTTCCGTTGATTGTCGAGCAATGAAAGGAAGATATTGCAGAGCACCTAAAACAAGGGACAAAACGACAGGCAATAGAAAGGCCCAGAATGTAGTAGTTGGCAATGTAAGGGCGTGCCAAGCCACAAGATACGTAAGACCTGAGAGCGCAATGGAAACAGGGATGCTTAAGAGGTACTGTTCATCCCAATTGAGGGGAATTCGGGAACGGATGAGACGAAGAAAGAGGTAGCCAGGTAAAAAACAAATCAGGCCGAGTGCAACAATAGTGCGAAGGAGGGTGAGGAAGTCGGTAATCAGCATAGAATCCAATTAAATTTATGCTACCGTAAGATTAGCTATAAGAAAAGCTTAAGGAATGAACGCCAACCCGCCCGCAAAAAAGCACATCCTTGTTGTGCTTACCAACTTTTATCCTCACGTGGGAGGCTTAGAGCGTTACTGCGAAGAGCTTTTCTCTCGTCTTGCAGCAGAAGGAGACATGGTCACCGTTCTTTCCCTGGAAAAGGAAGGTGAGCGTAAAGAAATGTACCGAGGAATGCACATTATTCGCTTACGACCACTCTTTAAGGTTGGCGATGTTTTTTCTTTGCCCTATCCAAGTGATTGGTTGAAATTTAAGCGCCAGGCAAAGAAAATGTCAGTGACGCATATCTCTGTGCAGACACGGTTTTTCTACACGTCGTTTCTTGGATTAAAGCTTGCACGATCTCTTGGCGTGCCCTGTATTCACACGGAACACGGAAGTGATTTTGTGCAGCATTCATCAAAATTAGTTGTCAGTGTAAGCAAATGCTACGATCTCACCCTAGGCAGGTATGTTCTGAAGCATGCCACAGCCATAACTGCCGTTTCAAAAGATGTAGCCAAATTTGTACAGCGTTTATCTGGACGCACTGATACCCATGTCATTCACAATAGTGTTGATAGTGCCTTTTGGGATCCTTCTTTAAAGGACGATACGCAACAAACCGCCGCCGTTGCACGCTTGTTGGAAGGGAAAAGAGGGGTGTTCTTCATGGGACGATTACTACGAACAAAGGGATGGCTAGAACTCTTAGATGCAGTAAGGGCACTAGATGCAAAACAGCAAGCAGCTATACAGGTATTCTTAGCTGGGGCTGGTCCTGACGAGGCACTCTTAAAAGAAACTATTCAGGCGTACGACTTATCACATTGTGTGCAGTATATGGGTCGATTAAAGCCAGAAATGGTTCGTACCTTACTTCGATCGTGTGTCTACGTAAATCCGTCATATTCAGCCGAAGGCTTACAAACCACCTTGTTAGAAGCAGCGGCCATGAAAAGTTGGATCATTACCACTCCTAATTCTGGTGTGAATGAAGTGGTCACAAGTGCAGCTGGTGAGATTATCCCTAAGCAAGATGTGGAAAAGCTCACAGAAGCGTTGGAAAGGGTTCTGTCTGGTGCACCAAAACATGGTTCTGCGCGCACGCATATTCTGGATAACTTTTCTTGGCCCGTTGCCGTAAAGGAATATCAACAACTTATTCAATCATTATCATGAGCCAGAAACCTACCATTTTCATGCTGCGGTCAAATCCGGTTAATCCAGATCCACGGGTTGAAAAAGAAGCACGTGTATTGGCTGAGCGGGCACATGTGGTGGTCTTGGCTTGGGACCGTACGGGGGAGTTACCAATTGAGGAGCCAGCTGTTTTTGGTATTATCCGGCGCTACCGTGGAAAATCTCCCTATGGAAGCATTAAAATGCTCTTAAAATTAGTTGGTTTTAACCTTTGGCTAGCTCGTAAGTTGTTATTTGGTCGCTATGACGCGGTACATGCTGCAGACCTGGATACCGGATTCACGGCAGCACTTTGTATGCTTATTCGTCGCAAGTATTTTGTGTATGACATGTACGATTGCTACGCCGAAGCCAACGGTGGTTTCCTGCCGGGCCCTGCAGTAAAAGTGGCATGGAAGTTGGAGTCTTGGGTGGTAAAGCGAGCGCATGTCACTATCATTGTGGACGACAAGCGTCGCGAGCAGATTAAAGGGATGCGCCCTCGTCAACTGGAAATTGTGTATAATTCTCCGGAACCTCTTGCAAAGAAGGCCACTATCCATCAGGAAAAAGGCTCTGGTCTTCACGTATTTTATGTGGGCGTCTTGGCACGGAATCGTGGCTTTGAATATCTCATTGATGCCGCCGCAAGCGTGCCACACATGCGGTTAGTGGTGGGTGGTTTTGGAGCCGATGAACAGTTTGTCAAAGAGCAGTGCGAGCGCCATCCCAAGAATGTCTTGTTCATTGGTCGCCAATCATACGCCGATGTCATGCGCCTCTCCCAAGAAAGTGACGTACTTTTTGCCCTCTACGATCCAGCGGTCCCTAACCACACCTACTCCAGCCCCAACAAGCTTTTTGAGGCCATGATGCTAGGCCTTCCCATCATCGTGTCCGACCACACGGGCATGTCAGACATTGTCCGAGAAGTGGGGAATGGATTAGTAATCCCATATGGCAATGGAGCTGCCTTTGCTGAAGCTTTAGAAAAACTAAAAGACGATTCTCTCAGAAAGAAAATGGGAACGGCTGGTCAAAAAGCGTACGAAGAGCAGTATGGCTGGCCGGTGATGGCAAAACGTCTCAAAGAACTGTATGTGCCACTATACGGCAAGCGGGCTTAAGAAATTTTTAGGGCTGTAAGAATCTGTTGGCTGGTGGTGCCATCACCAAAAGGATTTTCCCAAGTGTGCTGTGTGCTGAAGTAGGCTAGAGCCTCACGAATTGCTGCAATGTCATGATTTACTACTCTATTGGCACCAACTGTTACGGTTTCTGGCCGTTCGGTGCTATCGCGAAGCGTAATGCAAGGAACGCCTAAAATACAGGCTTCTTCTTGGATTCCACCGGAATCGGTAAAAATAAAGCGAGCGTTTTTTTCCAGGGCTATGCACTCTGTGTAGCCAACTGCTGCGTGTCCTATGATTCCTTCTGGGAGAGTGAGCCCAAATTTTTTGAGTTGATTTTCCGTGCGAGGATGCAACGGTAAGAAAAACGGAGTTCCTATTTCTTTGGCAACGGTTGCAAGGGTCTCAAGGATGTTGGCTAGTGTTTCTTTATCGTCAACATTTGCGGGGCGATGCAGTGTCAAGAGAGAGTAGTTATGTGGTTCCAGTCCAAACTGAGCAATATCCACCGATTTGCTGAGCTCCAATCCCTGCATAACACTATCTACAACGGTATTACCAACCATAAGTACTTTTTCACCATCGATACCTTCAAGGCGCAAATTCTCTATACATTGTTCTGTAGGTGCAAGGAGGAGAGTAGAAATATGGTCCGTAATGATACGATTGGTTTCCTCTGGCATACGACGATCATGACTGCGTAATCCGGCTTCTACGTGTGCAATAGGGATATTCAATTTACTAGCTGCCAAGGCACCTGCCAGCACGGAATTGGTATCGCCCTGTACTACTACCCAAGATGGATTGGTTTCCGTTAAAACAGCATCAAGCATTGAGAGCATTCGCCCAGTTTGTACATTTTGTGTACCAGGACCTACGTTTAAGTTGTGGTGTGGCGCCGGAAGTTCTAGTTCCTCAAAAAAACGAGCGTCTAATTCTGCTGAGTAGTGCTGGTTAGTATGAATCAAAACAAACGGAACCCCTTGCTTTTCCAGGAGGCGAATGAGCGCAGAAAGCTTGATGATTTCAGGCCGTGTACCCAAAACAATTGCGATAGGTGATTGAGACATGCTGTTATACTAACCATTTTCTGACGTTAGTCCTAGTGCTTCAATTAACCAAAACTTCATTTTCGAAGCGGTAAAATATGCTACCATGACTGTATGAATACCATTTTTAAACGACGCCTAAAAACGCTTTCTATTCTTTGTGGGTTAGTGCTATGTGTAAGCATTTTCATTCAACCTACTTCTGTTACACACGCAGATAATGCCTATAGCCCCGGCAGCCTTATAGCTGATCCTATCTTTACCGCCAAAGACAGTATGAGCGTAGGAGATATCCAAGCTTTTCTCACCGCAAAGGGGAGTGTTTTGGCTACTGCTTCCACGGCCCTTTTGGGTCAAGATGCTAACGGCCGCAGTGCCGCTCAAATTATCTATGATGCTTCGCGTGCAAATGTTGGTCGCTTTGGAGGAATTAACAATTTCACCACCAATCTTAATCCAGAAGTAATTCTGGCAACGTTGCAAAAAGAGACATCGTTAATTACTACACATACAGACACCAGTCTTTTCAACATTGCCATGGGGTATGCATGTCCTGATTCTGGTGGGTGTAATAGTAATTATGCTGGCTTTGCTGATCAAGTAACATATGGCGCAGCACAGCTTTCGCTTGGCTATATTCGTGCTCAAGGTGGTACAAATTCATATGTTGTAGGGAGCACGTACACATTCAACGATCCAAGTTCTACCTTAAGAGCATATTGCATCAATACTACTACGTCGGTAACTATTCAAAACGCCTCCACAGCCTCTCTCTATACCTATACGCCACATGCGTGTGATGGAAATGTGAACTTTTGGATACTGATGAACCTTTGGTTCCAGCCTTCAATTTATAAGGCACCTGCATTAGTGCTCAACCCTGCGGATGGCACGGTCTATGTGGTAGATGACAATGGTCGCTGGGCCGTTACTGGCGCTGGTTTTCAGGCCTGGAACTTCTCTTGGTCAAACGTAACCACCATCACACCTACCCAGCTGCAGCTACCAGTAAAATCCTTAATAACTGAGCTGCCTGTGGATGGTAACGGTACGGTGTATTACATGGATAATGGCTTCAAGCGGCCTGTTTCTTCACCACAAGTAATGACGCGCTTCAACCTTTCTTGGGCCGATGTTTCATACGTCTCTGATCCTATCTTAAGTCAGGTTCCGTATGGTCTGCCAATGCATGAGTTGGTTCTCCCAAGTGGTGGTGATGGCACCATCTATATGGCAACCAACGGGCAGCGCTATCCTATGACTGCTGATGCTTTCAGTGCCTGGGGTTTTGTTACTCCGTTGGCCGCCGAAGTGCCAGGTTATGCATTGAGTAATCTTCCAGTAGGATCGTTGATGACACGCTTGTCTAACGCAGTGAACGGTGATGGCACGGTGTTCTTTGTTGATCGAGGTATTGGCTACATGCTAAGCGCGGCAGTGGCGCAGGCTTGGGGTTTTGATCTTAGTCAAACTCGTACCGTGAATGCTTCTCTCCTCAATGCTGAAGGAGCTGGGGGCCTGCTGACCACGCTTGCTATAGCAGACCAAGGCAATGGCACTATCTATCTCATTAGTGGTGGTCAAAAGCACCCAATTTCGGGTAAAGTATGGTCGGCACATAAGTACAGTGGTAGTGATGTGCGCACCATTTCTTCAGCCTTCCTCAACACCCTGACAACCGGCAGTCCTGCTAGCTAAGTTTTTCCATGAGTTATGCCCGTCGGGTTGCGTATAACACGATAATCCAAATTATTGGTCGGTTGTTTACCACCGTAGTATCCCTCATGACGGTGAGTATTTTGAATGGCCAACTAGGAGACGTGCGCTGGGGGTCATACGTTGCTTCTACAACCTATCTTGGTTTTTTTGCGGTGTTGGCAGATCTGGGTGTTAATACTCTGTATTTGCGAGAAATCTCTCGTTTTCCCGAACGAGCAGATGAAATTACGGCGCAGTTCTTTGGCTTTCGTCTCTTTACGGCCATTGTTGTCCTAGGGTTGGCGCCACTTACCGCGCTGGTTATTCCTACCTACCATCCACTTATTATCCCAATCTTAATTGCCAGCGTAGGGCAGTTGTTCTTGGTCATGAACCAGATTTTTGTGAGCGTTGTGCAGGCAAAATTGCTCATGGACCGGGCTATGATTACCGACATACTTGGTCGTACCGTTATTCTCTTGGGAACGTTCCTCTTTGTGCGTCACGTTCCACTTTCCATGCGTTTGCCGGTAGCACTCTGGGCCTTAGCAATAGGTAACGGCGTTAACGCATTTGGCATGTACTTGTTTGTTCGTCCGCTGGTGCACATTAAATTTAGATTCAATATTAAGGAATGGCCGTACCTATTTAAGACCACACTACCCATGGGGGCTCTTACGGTATTGGGGCTCATTCACTTCAAGGCAGATAGCGTCATTCTCACGTTCATAAAGCCGGTGGTTGATGTGGGTATTTACGGAAATGCGTACAAGATTATTGAAATCATGATTACGTTGCCATCCATGTTTGTTGGGGGTCTTTTCCCGGCCATGAGCCAAGCACTACATAAAAAAGAAGCCAATTTTGAGCAGTTCATGCAGAAGGCGTTTGATGCCCTTGTGTTCGTCACGCTGCCATTAGTGGGGGCGGTCTTTATTTTTTCGCCGCTTATTATTGCTGTTCTGACACGAGACAATATCACCCAGTCGGCTGATAGCTTGAAAATTTTAAGCCTTGCCATGTTCCCGCTGTATATGGGTACACTCTTTGGCAATATGCTCCTGGCGGCTAACAAACAGCTCCAGTTAAGTATGTATGAATTGGTGGCAGCCGTGGCAAACATTGGTCTTAATTTGTGGTTAATTCCGCGATTTTCCTACTACGGAGCAGCTACTACCACTCTCATTACAGAGGTTTTGGTCTTATGCCTCACCATTCGATTGAGTTACCGCGTGGTAGGAAGAATTCCACGGCTCAACCAAATTTGGGCCAGTTTGGGTCTTGGGTTGCCGGTCATTGTGGTAATGGGCTTGGTATTCTCCTACGTGCCATTCTTTACTCCGCAACACTTTGATCACCTTCCGCGTATTATTCAGGCAGGAAGCGTGCTGGGAACAGGCATAATCTACTGCTTAATTTACGCCGTGCCATTCTTCTTAACTCGTCAATTTCCTTCTGTGTTACAGGACCGTATTCATAGAGTACGTTCTATTATTGGAATGGCATGAAGCGTGAAGTTGTTAGCATATTGATTCCTGTTTATAACCAAGAAAAATACGTTATTGAGGCGTTGGACAGTGTGTGTCAGCAAACGTATCGTCCACTTGAGGTAGTGATTGTTGACGATGGATCTACCGATGCCAGCTTTTCTCTCCTTACCAAATGGGTTGCCACCCATACGCAGCCAGATTTTACCGTGACGCTGCTGCACCAAGAAAATGCAGGAGTCATTGCGGCCTGCAATGCAGCCTATGCGGCGGCCCATGGTGATTACCTGCTTCGGTTAGATGGGGATGATTTTGTACCGCCCGATTATATTGCAGTGTTACACCATGCGCTCCAGCCAGCTGACTCTTCAGTTGCCTATGCCTACTGTGATGCGCACTACACGGGTGCACGGCACGGGTTGATGGCAAGTGCACCGTATTCTCTACGTCGGTTAGTCACGGAAAACTATATTCATGTCTCTGCATTGGTTCGTGCAAAAGTAATCAAGGAATGTGGTTACTTTTCTGCCACCATGGAGGCTGGCTTCGAAGATTGGGATTTTTGGCTTTTGCTTGCGGAACATGGGTACTGTGGAATGTATGTTACCGAGACTTTTTTATGGTATCGCCAGTATCCGGAAGGGAACCGCAATAGAATGTCTTCGGAAACGCATCGCCAACTGCGCCAGCAGATCCAGCGTAATCACCCAGGACTGTATCGAAAAACCGGGGTACAATTAGCGGTTCGGCTATGGCAGATTCGACGGCGTATACAACGCTATTTTCCTAGAAATATCTCATAACACCGTTTTAGTACTTCTGATACTATAATTTCTATGAAGGCTACCACACCACGGGTTTCAGTTATTGTCCCGCTCTATAAATCTGAACGTTACCTGGAAGCCACCGTTGCCTCCGTACTTGCTCAAACCGAGCCCAGTTTTGAGCTCATCTTAGTGGATGATTATTCTCCAGATGAAACCTATAAATTGGCTCAGAATTTAGCTACCAAAGATGCACGCATCAAGTGCTTACGGCATTCTGAAAATAAAGGTCGGCCGGCGTTTGGTCGTAATACAGGCATTGAGGTGGCCTCGGGAGAATTCATCACGTTCCTTGATCACGATGATTCTTTTGAGCCTGAAAAACTTGCGCTCATGTACGAAAAAGTCACAGCAGAAAAGATTGATTTTCTTGTGAGCAATTGTTTTCTCTTCAGTGAGAAAAAGCAGGCTAGAGTTGGAACTGCCTGGGCATCCGTTTCAGGCGATGTTCGCAAGAATTTTGCAAAGCGGCTTTTGGCCGGAAATTTTGTCCCCCCCAATTCCACGCTCATTCGCAGAGAGATGTTTCAGCGAGTAGGCATGTTTGATACCACTCTGAAAGGGGTTGATGATTACGATATGTGGTATCGCATTGCCCGCGTTAGTGAAGCCGACGTTATCTCACAACCACTAGCCACCTGGCGATATGAAAATAGTCAGAGTATTTCTGCTAACGATACCCTCATGATTGAAGACGAGGCTAAATTCTACACCAAAATTATTGATGGCAAGGGGGAAGATTGGGAAATTGCCTTGGCAAAGAAAGGGCTGAATCGCTGCCAACAGCGTTTGGCACATCGTGCACTTGCACGCGGTGAAGCGCAGCGCGCTCAAGAGCTGTACGAAAAAGCGGGGGCGCTTCGCTTAGCGTCTCTGGTGAAGCGTGCGCCATTAGCTGCTCGTATGGGATACCATGCAAAACGCTATGTTGACCGTCTGCGCCAGCGTGATTTTCAACCACTGGTACTAGATTTTAATGCGCCATCATGACCCAGCCATCTATTGCGGTCATTATTCCTACCATAAACAGAGAAAAGCCACTTGTTGCGGCCATTAAATCCGTTTTGGCAGCAGAGTATCCTTCCCATTTGAGGCAATTGATTGTGATTGATCAAACGGAAACCCATACGCCTGAAGTACAGGCTTTTCTTGAGGAACATGAAAAAAAAGGTTTGTTAACCTGGCTTCGTCCTCCTGCCGTTGCTTTTCGCTCCCTTACAAAGGCTCGTAATTTGGGAATTCGTACCGCTAAAAATGCTGAAATTCTCATCTTCATCGATGACGATGTCACGTTTGAGTCATCTTTCCTGCAGGCACACGTTGAAACATATGCTAATCCTGAAATAGGAGCAGTGGCCGGCAGAATTAGGGTGCCAGGGCATTCGTACCCTGATGAGAATCCACAGGTTATTGCTGACGTCACATTTTTTGGTGCGTTTGTGAATAATTTTTACGGCACTGAAGAAAAAGATTGCCGAGGATTCGTGGGATGTAATTTTTCTCTACGTCAAACCATTGCAGAAGAAGCAGGGTATTTTGATGAAGCGTTTGTGGGGAATGCTATGCGCGAAGATACTGATATGGCAATGCGCATTGTGAAAACTGGTGCACTCATTAGATTTCAACCCAAGGCATTTGTGATACACCACATGGAGGCACAAGGGGGCACTCGTAGCGCCGCTTCAAAATTGAGTTGGTATCAAGCATTTTTCTTTAATCACGCGCTTTTCTATGCCAAACATGCTGGCAAATGGCGACGTCCGTTCTTCACCATTCATCTTTGGCGACCAATTTTGGTATGCTGGCTCTACTACGGCAAAGGGTCGCCAAGCTACCTTGGCACGGTAGTCAGCGCTCTGCGCAATGGATATACAGCAGGTGAGCAGAGTAACTTTCAGCCACAATGATTATTATTGGCATTTTAGCAGCACTCTTGGTAGGAAGCGTTGCCGCTTTCTATCCCATGCTTGCACTTGGAATCGTGGGGACAGTTCTTGTTCTCTGGTTATTGTTTTGGTTGCTTGATCGTCCCGTTCCGCTCATAGCACTCATACTTGTTACCATTGTGCTGGGTGAGTTTGGACGCATCCCACCTCTTTCAGGCAGTATTTTGCTCATTGATATTCTGGTGGGATTCTTGTTTGTAACCTGGATACTGCGCGTAATTCTCCTGAAGGAAAAAATAACTTGGACTTCTTTTCATATACTCTGGGCAACCTTCTTAGGTATTGCCTTCATTGGTTTGGTTGCTACGCCCTTAATTATTAGTCGAAGCACACTCCTTCTTGATTCACTCTACTGGGTGCGTTTGGTGCTCTACTCCAGCTTAATTTGGATTATTCCTAGTGCGATAAAAACCCAGGAAGGGGGGAAGAAATTGTTGCAGTGGATTGTCTACGCAGGAGTTGCTTTGGCAGTTATTGGGTTCACACAATTAGTAGTCTATCCAGACATTTCTCCTCTTGCCAAATATGGTTGGGATCCCCACGTTGGTCGCTTGGTGAGTACTTTTCTGGATCCAAACTTCTTAGGTGGATTCTTTGCCTTGGCGTTGGCAACATTGCTTTCTCTTGGTTTGACCAAGAAAGATAAACTCTCTTTGGTATTTGCAGGCATCTTTCTGGTGGCAGCTGTTTTGACCTATTCCCGAAGTGGCTACCTAGCAGTGGGACTGGTAGTGGTGCTCTTTGGCTTACGATATTCCTGGAAGATTCTCCTCATCACAGCATGTCTAGTATTGCCATTAAGTCTGGCAATTCCTCGTGTGCAACAGCGCGTACTTGGCGGCTTTTCCGTTGACGCCACCTCAAAAGACCGCATTCAGTCTTGGAAAAATGCCTTCGATATCATCCAGCATTTCCCACTCTTAGGGGTAGGGTACGACAATTACTTCCAAGCCCAAAAGGAATTGCAGATTTTTGCTGGTAGTACGCAAAGTCACGCAGTTGCCGGAAGTGATAGTAGTATCTTTAACGTAGAGGCAATGACCGGTCTCCTGGGCTTTGGCTTCTTCCTGGCAAGTTTCCTTGTACTGGCGCGTTCTTGCATTGCCTATCTGAAGTCCAAGAAAATTACCGATTTCCACTATATTGTTGCATCCATTATTCTCTTCGGTGGGCCCGCACTTTTGCTCCATTCCTTCTTTGTGAACAGCCTTTTCTATCCGTTTATTTTCTTCCCGTTGATGCTGATTATTGGTCTTGTTTTTGTTGGTGCCGAAGATTCAAAATAGTTCGCAATACGCGGAATTCATACCAGCTGCGAAGAACTGCAAGCAGGAGTCCTTTGCCACCATCTAGAAAGCCAAGCTGTTGAATGTAGGTTTGTACAAAGCGGTAGGCAGGCTTTACCACAAGTTTGAGGTAGACAAAACGCTGGTCTTTTTGTTGCTCTGCTTGTGATTCTGCATAGCGTTTATTTTTTGCAAAATACTGGGCAAGGGAAAGGTACGATTCATGCCAGATATCGGCAGCTAAGATGGCGGTATTGGCAGGTGCAATAACTTTTTCGTGCACCGGTACTTCTTCAAACTGAGTGACGCTTTTACGGAAAAGCCTGATTTGTCGATCAGGGTACCAGCCGCTGTGACGGATCCATTTTCCTAAGAACAATGTGCGCCTTCCTAAATAATATGCGTCAGCTTCAGGGTTTTTGAGCATCTCTTGGAGGGTAATACTTGCCTCTTCACTGAGCCACTCATCGGCATCTAGGCTTAAGATCCAGTCGTTGGCGGCATGACCAACGGCAACGTTTTTTTGCTTTGCCCAACCTAGCCAGGCGTGGTGAATGACGGTTGCACCGCTTGCCTTGGCGTCTGCCACAGTACTGTCGGTGCTTCCTGAATCAACCACAATAATTTCATCCGCAAAAGAGACGGATTGCAGGCAGCGACCAATGGTGCGCGCCTCATTTTTTGTAATGACACATACTGATAATTTCGGCATACTAGGTAGAGCTTAGCACATGCGCACAACCTTTCAACGCTTCTTCCGTACACTGGGCTCCGATAAAGCCGCCCGTTTCATCGTCTGTATCTTGGGCCTCATATTTTTGGCGCTAAAATATTGGTCCGATTGGCACTTCCATTATCCCTCCGCACCGGGTGGCGATATTTACAACCATTACCTCATGATGGAGGATCTGAAACAGCAAGGGATCCGCTCGTTTTTTGGTAGCTATCCCAAGCTCTTTCACTTGTTTGTTCTCATTGGTATTACGGTGACACACCTTCCATTTTTGAAATTTCTTCTTTACCTTACTCCTATTCTCATTGTTTTGATGGCCTTTGCCTGGTCAAAAGTGGCACAGGCATTGGCGGGAAATTGGGCAGGTGTTCTTACTTTTTTTGTGCTGCTTTTTGTCAGTGAGCAGCCACACCAAACCCTGGGAGACGGAGGATTTCCCAACTTTATTGCGGCGGGTATCTTGCTCCCTTTCTTTCTGTTGGCCGTGGCACGTCTTGTTGAGGAGAGAACGCTAAAAACATATGCCAAAGCACTTGGGTGGCTCTTGCTCATTGTGTTCACGCACCACATTTCCACCTTCTATGCCATGGTTATTATTCTGGCATTTTTGGTTTTCTACTTCCGTGCAAAGAGTACGGTGCCACTTCTCATTGCTCTGGTAGTAGGGGTGCTTTTCGTTCTGAGTCCGCTTGGCGGCGGCGTACTTTCTTTGCTTGAGTTGGTCTTCAAAACGCAACATGCCTTCCCATGGATCGTTCTCAATTCAATGAGGAATCCAAATACCGTGTGGGGTCTTCGCGACTATGGCGTAGGCATCAGTTACTATGTGGTTTATGGTGCACTCTTAAGTTTCATACCATTCTTTTTGTTTGCCATTCGAAAGCAAAGCCGTACAAGCGTACTTGCTGGCATGGTGTTGGTGTTGGCCGTCTGTTTGCTTATTGCCTCCCAAATACGAGGCCTAGAGTTTCCAGTGAGACTTGCACGGGATGCTGCTCTGCCACTCTGCATCATAGTGACTTGCGGTACTGTGTGGTTGCTAAAGTTTCTCTCTCCTTTTTGGTGGGCCCAAGCATTCGTCTTGGTTGTGGTTGCACTTCTTATGAGGGTGCATTTTGACGACACGCTCCACCGTATTTTTACATACAGTGACTGGATGGAATATAGCGGAGCCAATAATGCCGCCGTGCAGTATGTGGGGTCTTCTCCTACTGGGGCGGTAGATCAGCCTATTGCCACCATTGAAAAACCAGATGTTCACCTCATTTCGCTGACTGAGCTTACTGCAGATAATCTCTCTCAAGAAGAGGCAACTAATCTTAGTCAGACCAGTGGAATGAAGTACGTGTTTTATCAAGTTTTGAATGGGCAAGCAGACTGGGAGCGTGCATCCATACTGCAAGCAGGCTTCCATCAGGTGGCTCAGTTTACCGACCCTTTAAAGACAGTATATTTGTTCCAAAGATGACAAATGGAACGGCTCTGCTACACTAATAATGTTCTTAGTTATCTCCTAGTTTTCTACGTATGACATCCTCTTCTTCACTCAATGCGGTCTTTTCTCGCTACGCAGTCCTGGTTATTGTCGTGGTAGTAGTTGCCGCAGCCACAGGATTCCTCACCGATTCACATCGCACGGTACAATCGTATACGGGTTCAGTGGGCATTACGGTACAAGCTCACCAGGAAATTCCCAGCAATAGCACGTTCGTTGGGGGACAGGCAGATGTAGTGGCTCAAGGAGTTGCTACGGTAGAATCATGGATAAGTGACCCTTCCGTTGTAAGTAATGTACTTACGCAAGCTGGCCAAACAGATAGTAGTACTTCGGTGATGGCGTTAAGCCAAAAGTTTGGGCTAGTTCCAGGTATTGGTAATTCGGCTTCATTCCAGGTGCAAGTAACTGATACTCAATCAGACAATGTAACAGAGCTTCTGAATAGTTTAGTGAGTGTTCTGACCAAACAAGTGACTACGTATAATGCTAGCGCCGCAAGTAGCCCTACCCTTTACCTTAGTAGTACGTCACCGGTTGTGACGGCATCTGAACATAGTAGTTATCTTCCTACCGTTGCAGCATTTCTGGCAGGCTGCTTGATTGCCATCGTCCTTGTTATTATTCTTGAGCGCAAACGAAAAACCTCATAACAATGAAGGTTGCTGTTGACGCACGGGAACTCTCTTACCAGCCGGCGGGGAAGGGTAATTACCTTCTGAGTATTTTGACGGCTATGATGGTAGAGAAAGATGAAGCACTTCAGCTAACCCTGTATTTTCAGGAAGGTGGAAATCCTGAGGACATCAAGATGCTCATATGCCAACGGTCAAAATGTAACCCAAATTCCATTACTACTTGTGTGGTGCGGGGTAAGGGAATTATGTGGCATCGCACGGTGGCCAAGCTTGCTTTGCAGCAAGATGTTTTCTTTGCTGCGCTAAGCTATTTTTCGGCTTTTTTTAACACCATTCCTACCGTAACGGTGGTTCATGACCTGGCGGTGTTTCGTGTACAAGGTATTATGCATAACGCAAAAGCTTCTTTTGTGGAGCGCCTCCTTCTGAAAAAAATGGTCAAAAAAAGTGTGGCCATTATTGCTGTTTCAGAGGCAACAGCCGTAGATTTACGCACCTATGCTCCAATGGCGGCAGCAAAAACCACCGTCATTCCTTTGGCGCCCGCACTCTTTGATGCCAAACAAGCTCTCCTACCATTGAATAAACGAAACGGGGAAGTGCTCTTTGTGGGCACCCTTGAGCCGCGAAAAAATATTACGGTTCTTTTGAAGGCCTACGCCCTCTTGGACGAAAAAGTTCGCATCAAGCATCCACTGGTCTTGATTGGTAAGAAAGGATGGGGAGATGAAGACTATCAGCAACAGGCTACGCAAGAAGGAATTGCAGGACAGGTACAGTTCTTAGGATATCAGGAGGAAAAGGTCATTCTTACGCATTACCATGAGGCGCAAGTTTTTATCTATCCTTCTGTTTATGAAGGTTTTGGACTGCCAGTTGTTGAAGCCATGGCTGCCGGCACGCCTGTTATTACGAGTAAAACGCCGGCATTGCTTGAGGTAGGGGGTGCCTCTGCCATCTCATGTACTACAGATAAACCAGAAGAATTCGCCAGAGCATTGCAACTCTTACTGGAAGACACTAAAGAATGGGAGCAGCATTCAGACGCTTCTCTCAAGCGCTCGGCAGATTTTAGTTGGGAAAAATCGGCGATGGCCACCAAGCAATTACTTCAGCAGAGGTAATCATTCACTTCTAGAAAAGATATGGTAGTCTAGGATAGACGTATGCCTTATCTTTCCATTGTTATCCCTGCATATAATGAAGCCGAACGCCTTCCCGAAGCACTGGCTTTAACGCGGGACTGGATTGAGCGACAATCTTTTGAGGTAGAAGTGCTGGTGGTTGATGATGGAAGCTCTGATGCCACTGCCAATGTAGTTAAAGAGTTCAGTCACCGTTTTCCCGCAGTTAGTTTGGTACCAAACAAGGTAAATAAAGGAAAAGGCGGTGCGGTACAGCAAGGAATGTTGCTTGCAAAAGGCGAGTGGAGACTCTTTATGGATGCCGATAATTCTACGCCCGTAGATGAAATTAACAAACTCCTTGCCCAAACTGGCGCCTACCAGGTAATTATTGGATCACGCTATCTAGAGCCAGGCAGTATAAAGGTGAGACAGCCGTTACGCCGTCGCATACTTTCTCGCATTGTGAACCGCATGATTCAGGCACTTTTCTTAAAGGGTATTAGAGATACGCAGTGCGGCTTTAAGTTATTTTCGGCCAAGGCCACGGAAGATATCTTCCCGCGTCAGCAGGTAAATGGATGGTTATTTGACGTAGAAGTCTTAACTATCGCCAGGCAATTGAACTATGCCATTAAAGAAGTGCCCGTAAGTTGGTATGATGCTAAGAAGTCAAAGCTTCGTGCGCTCCAAACAACGTGGCGCACGCTAAAAGAGCTTTTGGCAATTTATCGACGAGTCCGCCGGGGTGCCTACACTACTTCTTAGTTTTAACCCATGAGTAAGATCAAAAACCTACACCTTTTCTATGCCACCGTCCTTTCTGGGTTGGTCATTATTGTAGTGGGCGCAATTCTTATCAATGCTGTGCACAATCAATTAGAGCAACCTGTGAGTAGCCCAAGTCCTACGCTAGCAGTGAACCCTACCAACGCCTCTCCTGGTGTAAGCCCTACGGCAAGCACTGCAGTGTCACCAACTCCAATTGCTACTGCTTCACCGCTACCTTCTCCAATTGTGTTGCCACAAAGTGCGGTCACTTTTTTGGCTAATTTCTATGCGGCCTATAATCAGCAAGACCGTGCCCGTTTGGAAACCTACTTTACGGTTGATACCAGTGATCTTCGCTCAGAACTCTTTAATGGAACAAATGCCCAAGGAGTGCCAGGTGGTCCTACGCTCTTCACCACAAGTTCTGCAGACCAACATAGTACTGGGTACAGCATTATCTCTTCTGTAGTAGAGGGAAGCGGCTGGTTGGTAACCGTTCAAGAGCAGCGTGTTAATGGAGGTGGCGCGGCTATTTCACCAGTGACCACCATTGTTACATTGGTTCCTGGTACGGGTTCATCAGTATGGCTCATTGATAATTACAGCTACAGCGGTGGAACAGGAAAGTACGCCGCATTTATCACAAAATAAAATATGAGAGGCTATATTTCCGCCGTAGTGGATAGGGTTGAGCATGGCCAAGTGGTCATTCGTTTTGCCGATGGACAAGAGGTAAAAATTGCCAAAGAAGAATTACAGCCGTTGCCAGCTATTGGTGCCGAATTGGGCATTACCATTGCACTTGCCGAAGATGCAAAATTAGAACAAAATGCACTAGCAAAGCACCTTTTGAATCAACTTCTGGGTAATGAGGGTTAAGTAGTATCGTAAGAAAAGAAGAAGGAGCCGTATGTCAGGACATAGCAAATGGGCAGGTATCAAGCACAAAAAAGCGGCGGTTGACGCCAAGCGAGCCAACGTTTTCACCAAGATTGCCAACAATATTACCGTGGCGGCTAGGCGTGGCGGAGGCGATCCTAATTTTAATCCAAGTTTGCGCACAGCGTTAGATGCAGGGCGGGCAGCAAACATGCCAAAAGATAATGTGGAGCGCGCAATTAAGCGTGGTACCGGCGAACTTGGCGGTGCCGCTGTAGAAGAACTGATGTATGAAGGGTTTGGCCCTGGTAACGTGGCAATTCTCATTGAGGCGTTGACCGATAATCGCAACCGAACTAGTGCCGATGTGCGAACATTGTTCACAAAAAACGGTGGTAGGTTTGCCGAAGGTGGAGGTGTTGCCTACCAATTTACGCAGCGCAGCGTTATTCGTGCCAATGTGCCAGAAACAGAATCAAACCGTTTTGAAGAACTTATCATTGAAGGCAATGCCGAAGATTACCATCTGGGTGATGGTCATGCAGTGGTTTTTGCTACAACCGCAGAACTTCATACACTCAAAGATGCCATTGAAGCGGCAAAATTTACCGTTGAATCTGCCGGCATTGAATGGGTACCCAATACTCCTATTGAAATAGATGATGAAACACTGGAAAAGGTTGCAGCGCTTGTAGGTGTTTTTGAAGACTATGACGACGTAACCAACGTGTATACCAATTTGGCCGAATGATTATTCTAGGGCTAGACCCAGGTACCGCAATAGTTGGTTGGGGTGTGGTTGATACTGGTGTGGCGCACAAGATTGATAGCGCTCTATGTTTGGGGTATGGCTGCATTACCACGGATAAAACCATGACTGATAGCCAGCGCTTATTAGCCATTGCGAACGGGTTAGAATCGCTCCTAGAAAAATACAAGCCTGAGCTAGTTTCTATTGAACGCCTCTTTTTTAGTCGCAACCAAAAAACGGTCATGACGGTTTCTCAAGCTCGTGGCGTATTGCTCTACGTGATTGAGCGCCAGGGCTATGCAATGACTGAATTTACGCCACAAGAAATTAAGATAGCTTTGACTGGCTATGGTAAGGCAGAGAAAATGCAGGTACAGAAAATGGTGCAGCTACTTTTGCGTTTGCCTCAATTGCCAACACCAGACGATGCCGCTGATGCCGTGGCAGCCGCTCTTACGGCGGCACAAACAGCTCGGGTACCTCGAAAGTAACGTGTTGGCCGGTTTCGGTACTGATGTCTACTTGATCGTCCTTATAAATTACGTGGATGCGTTTTTGTGTATCGGTACGAAAAATAGGAATATGGGCCGCTGTAAGCTTAGCGATAATCTCTTGCCGCGGGTGGCCAAAGGTGTTGTTGAGACCAACAGGAATAAGGGCCGCTTGAGGATTAACGGCTTGGAGAAAAGCCGGAGCTAAGCCAGTAACTGATCCATGGTGAGGTATTTGAAGGATGGTAGCTGCTAAAGAGCAGTTAGGAGCCAGGCAGCTAGTAAGCATGTCATTCTCATGTTTTTCATTTAAATCACCTGCCAAAAATATGGAAAAGTTCTCATATGTAATTTTTACCGAAACGTCACCATCGTGCGTTTCCTTTGGTTGCTGCCCTGTCATATCAATAAGTGGATGATAAACTTCAAGATCTGCCACGCCTATTGTTTGATGAAAATAAGCGTGCACATGGATAACTGGCGTATGAAGGGAGGTAAGAAGATGAATCCAAGTACGAAAATCAGCAGTTGAGATAACTGAGCCGGAACTCCACACAGACTGAACCTGGTAGTGTTGTAATACATCAATAAGTCCACGAATGTGATCTGCATGAGGATGAGAAAGAATAACGAGGTTTATGGTGTGCTGCCAGGGTGGAAGTACATTGCCAAGCTCTTCCAAGATGCTATCATCTGGCCCACCATCAAACAGAATGGTGGTCCCGTCCGGTTCATGAATAAAGACACTTTCACCTTGACCAACATTGAGCATCCAAATATCTAGGGCACCAGGTGTGCTTTCGGGAAGAAAACTAACAATGGTGAAGGTGAGTAAAAATGCAAAGCCTACAAGGAGCGCTATTTTTTTCATAGTTTTTCTCCCATGAGTGCTCCCCAGTGAATTATCTTTAGTACCCCGTGGAGGAGTAGCCAGAGAGGAAGACTGAGAAGAAAAGCTGCCGCTGGCCACCAGCTTAATGCCATGAGAAAAATACCACTAAACATGAGGGTGCTAAGCAACCAGAAAACAGCTGGATTAACCAAAATGCCAATGATGCCTGTTTCTCCAAAGAGAGCAAAAGAAAGTGCACCAATGGCAAGAGTGATGGCTGTATTTTCGGCCACTGGATGAAGAATGTATTTGGGAAAATCTTTAATTCTAGGAATTTTTTCAAGGAAGCTTAGGAGAGGATTGGTGAGAAAGACTAAACCGGCATAGGCAAGACAGGAAATTTGAAAGCCTACGTCTGCCTTTAACATGAGTGGGTTTGTAATGAGCATGGCTGCTGCAGGAAGGACAACAAGGCTCAATTTACTTGGTATTCTCTCTTGCCAATAAAGGAGGGCACTAAGAACAGCTACTACGGCACCACGCACCACGCCAGCAGATCCATTCGTAAGCAAAGTAATGAGGATTGCCATGACAAATATGGCAATGAAACGAATGGAGCGACCACGAATTGGTAAGAGGGCAAGGCACATATTCAAAAAGATACTGAGCTTAGCTCCGCCCACCACTATGAGGTGTGTAGTGCTGGTAATGCTTAAGTCATTTTGTACATCTGGTGGAATTGCATGCTCATTTCCTATCAAGATTCCGTTGAGGAAGGACGCCTCTGGCTCTGCAAGGTAGTGTTCGCTTATTTTTTCTATGGCGTTATGAGCGGTAAAAAGTATCTTACGAAGTGAAGGTTCACCAGTGCTATTGAGGCGAATCTGGGGACTGGTCATAGTTGCGGTAACTCCTCTCTGTTGAAGGAACAGAGGATAATCAAAGCTATCTAATATTGCTGGGTGTTTGAGAGTGCCTTTTACCCAGATCGTATCGCCATAGGTATATTCAGGGTAACGGTCGGTTTTAATGAGGATGGCATGGTGAATAAGCGCGGGTTGTACCGGCTCCACAGTAAGAAAAGTGGCATAGTTGGGCCGTTCATCTGGCAAATCAATGATGCGAACGGTGCCAACGAAAGTGTTGTTATCAGCAAAGGTGTCCGTATGACTAGATTGCCAGAGGTGCACATACGACCAACCTGCCCAAACTGCCAGGGGTACACTTAGCCATGCGCACGTAAGCTTGAGGTCAGAACCGCTAAAGAGATTGCTAAAGATAAGAGTAAGAAGATATATCCAGAGTGCCGCTTTGGACACCAGATAAGAATGATTGGCCGATGTGCCAAACCAGATTCCAGCAGCAAAGAAAAAGCAGCTGAAGAGGGTTATTGTGGTGCGTTGCATCCTTCTAGTACGCCTAGCAAAAATGACTTCACCAAGGGGTAAATGTCATGACGCTAGATAGAAGCTACCAAAAGCACATTCCTCTAAATTCTGACATTCAATTTAGTTCTGATATGCTAATAGAGATATATGAAAAAACGTTTCCTCTTACTTTTGAGCTTTATCCTCCTCTGCATGGTGGTTGTACCTGTGCATGCGGCTGTTTTAAAGAGTAGTGACTCGCTTTCGGTCAATGCACCTATTGATGATGATGCAATTTTGAGTGGAAATACCGTAGCGCTCAATCAGCGGGTAATGGGTGAAACGGTCATAATGGGAAGTACCATCACGGTTACAGCCACGCCCCAGCGAAGCTTGGTAATTGGTGGAAACACCATTACCGATACCGCCGGCAGCACCTATAATGCTTTCTTTTTTGGAAACACTGTCCACCTAAGTGGGCATTACGAACGCGATGTGTACGTGGCTTCTCAGCAGCTGGTTATTGATCCAGGCACTGTTATTGATGGATCGCTGCAGTCAGTCAGTTCTGATGTTACCCTCAACGGCACAATCAAAGGCAACGTATTGTTGCATAGTGAGCAGGTAGTTTCTAAAGCAGATGTGCACGGAGATCTTGGTGGCACCATCAGCTATCTGGAATTTCAGGGAGGAAGCATTGGCGGGAATGTAGTGTACCACTCTGATGTTGATGCGGCTACACCAGAAAAAGCTCATATCACAGGTCATCTTGAGCGTGACACCACACCATTTTCTTTCCCAAATTGGCTAGCTAGCACCTTGGCAAGTATCTTGTTCGTGCTCTTTGTAATCTTGCTTACACCAAAACGTACTCGAGAAATATATGTTTCTGTAGGTGAAAATAGGCTGAGAAACATTGTCCTTGGTCTAGCCGTTATCATTCTTGTTCCTGCGGTTATTGCTATCCTTTTCGTGACTGGGGTAGGGAGTAGTGTTGCAATCTTGATTCTCGCGTTATACGTAGCAGTCTTAAGTTTCGCTCTTGCGTATACCATGTTTGTTGTGGGAACAGCGTTCCTTCAACGGCTGCCTGTTTCTCTGAGCAATCCTATGCTTGCAAACTTGCTCGCGGGTGCTGTGGGAGTACTCATTTTCTCATTGGTAGGGCTTATCCCATATGTTGGCGCTCTTGCCGTAGCTTTGGTGGGTACAATTGTATTTATTTGGGTGGTTGGTGCTCTTGCGCATGTATCTTTTACCAATCAGTATCTTGAGTCATGAAAGCTATTCCTTGGCAGATTTTTGTTGTGGTAGGACTAATGTTCGTTGTCATTGATCTCTTGATTAAGCTCCTCTTACCTATTGGCATTGTATTGTTGATTATTGGCGCCATTCTCTACGCCATGTCTCGCTCTGACGCTCCTAAAGTAATTAAGAAATAAATTTTCAGGTTTAGCTACGCGGAATGTAAAGTATACTTGACATTTTTTGTGTCCCTCGCTAAAGTTGAGTCATGGTGAAAAAACCCCAAGAAACCCCTGAATCTGAAGAGCAGCTTATTACAGAAGAACCTGTAGTAGCTGAGCCAGATTACAAAGTGCTTTACCAACGCTTGTTGGCAGACCAAGAAAACAATCGTCGCCGCTTTGAGCAAGACAAACAGCAATATGCCAAGTATGCCTTGGTTGGTGCTGCCGAATCGTTACTGCCTGTTGTTGATAATTTTTATAGGGCTACGGAACATGTTCCTGCCGATCAAAAAGATTCAGCGTGGCTAACCGGTATTATGCACATTCAAAAGCAGCTGGGAGCAGCACTTGAAGAGTGGGGAGTAGAGGAAATTCCAGCCAAACCCGGAGATGCCTTTGATCCGCAATTGCACGAGGCCATTGGCACCGTGGAAAATGCGGAGATACCTGAAGATCACATTGCAACCATTCAAAATCGGGGCTACCGGCTTAATGGCCGCGTCATTCGCCCTGTTATCGTATTAACCAGCAAAGCTGAATAATAGAAAGGAGCTCTATGCCAAAAATTATTGGAATTGATTTAGGAACCACTAACTCTGTAGTTGCCGTTATGGAAGGCGGAACTGCCAAAGTAATCCCATCTGCTGAAGGACAAAATACCGTTCCTTCCGTAGTTGCGGTCAAAAAAGACGGTGAACGCGTGGTAGGTATTCCTGCCAAGCGCCAAGCTGCTACCAACGCCAAGAACACCATTTTCTCTGTGAAGAGGTTCATTGGTCGTTCGTTTAATGACAAAGAAACGCAAGAAGATAAATCTCGCGTACCATACGAAATCAAAGCTGGCCGCAATGGTCTAGTTGAAGTGGTCATGGGAGATAAAGAATATACCCCAGAAGAAATCTCTGCTTTCATCTTACAAAAGCTCAAGGCAGATGCCGAAGCATACTTGGGTGAACCTGTTACCGAAGCCGTTATCACGGTTCCAGCCTATTTCAACGATGCTCAGCGTCAAGCCACCAAAGATGCCGGTAAAATTGCCGGTCTTGATGTAAAACGTATCATCAACGAGCCTACCGCCGCCGCCCTTTCCTACGGCATTGATAAAAAGAAAAATGAAAAAATTGCGGTGTACGACCTTGGTGGCGGAACCTTCGATATCACCATCTTGGAACTTGGTTCTGCAGACGGTGAAGCTTCCTTTGAAGTATTAGCAACCAATGGTGACACTCACCTTGGTGGTGATGACTTCGACAAAAAGCTCATGGATTACATCCTGGCCGAATTTAAAACTCAAGAAGGCATTGACCTCTCTAAGCAAATTGATGCCATCCAGCGCATCAAAGAAGCCGCCGAAAAGGCCAAGATTGAACTTTCAACTGCTCAAGAAACAGAGGTAAATCTTCCGTTTATCACTGCCGACGCTTCTGGTCCTAAGCACTTGGTGCTCAAGGTCTCCCGCGCTAAGTTTGAGCAATTGGTAGAAGATTTGGTTACCCGCTCCATTAACCCACTCAAAAAAGCACTTGCCGATGCTAAGTTGGAGCCAAAAGACATTGATGAAGTCATCCTTGTTGGTGGTCAAACTCGCATGCCAAAGGTGGTTGAAGCCGTGCGTAATTACTTTGGTAAAGAGCCTAACCGTTCAGTCAACCCAGATGAAGCCGTTGCCATTGGTGCTGCTGTTCAAGGCGGTGTGTTGGCGGGCGACGTTAAAGATGTCTTGTTACTTGATGTCACCCCACTCTCTCTTGGTATTGAAACCATGGGCGGTGTCATGACCAAGCTTATTGAGCGCAATACTACCATTCCTACCAGTAAGAGTCAGATTTTTTCTACCGCCGCTGATAATCAGAATCAGGTAGAAATCCATGTTCTCCAAGGTGAGCGTGAAATGGCCGCTGATAGTCGTACCCTTGCTCGCTTTATTCTGGATAGCATTCCACCTGCCCCTCGTGGCGTTCCTCAAATTGAGGTTACGTTTGATATTGACGCTAACGGCATAGTAAACGTAAAGGCACTAGATAAGGGCACTAACAAAGAACAAAAAGTCACCATCACATCATCTACCGGTCTTTCCGATGAAGAAGTAGACAAGATGCGCAAGGATGCTGAGGCTCACGCCGAAGAAGACAAGATCAAAAAAGATCTCGTTGAGGCGCGCAATGATGCGGACAGTCTTATCTACACCGCGGAAAAAACCTTAAAAGAGGCAAAAGACGCTGGTAAGGAAATTAAGCCTGAAGACCTTCGTGCCGTAGAAGATGCCATTGCTGAACTGAAGAGCGTTCACACCTCTGAAGAGCCAGAGAAAATTAAGGAAAAGCTAAATGTGCTTTCTGAGAAGATTCAGGCAGTAGGTGCGGCCATGTATCAACAAGCTCAGGCTGCGGAACCTGCTACCTCAGAGCCAACCGAAGAGAAAAAAGAAGAACCAGGCACTGACGAGCAAGCATAATGGCCGATTACTACAGTAGCTTAGGAGTAGACAAAAAAGCTTCTCCAGATGAAATCAAGAAAGCCTTCCGCAAGAAGGCGCATGAACACCACCCCGACAAGGGTGGTGATGCTGCGAAATTTAAGGAAATTAACGAGGCATACCAGACACTTTCTGATCCTCAAAAGCGTCAGCAGTACGACACATTTGGTTCTGCCGGACCGCAAGGTCATCCAGGTGGCGGTTTTGGAGGCTTCGATTTTGGAGGCGCCAACCAGGGTTTCGAATTCAATTTTGGTGGCGGTGGCTTAGGTGACATCTTTTCTGACATGTTCGGTGCCGCTATGGCGAACATTCAAGCCGAAGTACAGATCTCCATTCCTCAAGCGGTCTTGGGCGACACCATGGAACTTCGTGTGGGCAACGAGCGCGTTGTGCTTGATATTCCTGCTGGCACGCAGGACGGCTCTCAGATTACATTCCGTGGTAAGGGCAAGCAGCATCGCACGGGTCGCGGAGATTTAACTATTTTCTTGCGTGTCGTCATTCCTCGCCGTGTTTCCCGCAAAGAGCGTGAACTCTACGAGCAGCTGAAAAAAATTGCCTAGGTTCTAGGCTTTTCTGAGACTCCCCATTATACTAGGGGTATGCATCACGCACTGACCTGGGATATTGCCATTGTTGCCATTTTGGCATTGCTCATGGCGTATAGTCTCCTTATTCGCAAACATAAGTCGCTAGCCACTCTGGTAAGTGTCTATATTGCGTATTTTATTGCCACCAGCTGGGGCACCTGGATTGCTGGGTTTTTTAACGGTAATAGGGTTTCCGTCAGTAATGTTTGGATCAAGGCCAACGCCACTCCCTTTGCGGTTGAAGTGGCGCTTTTGGTTATTTTTACCTTTTTACTCTCAACATTTATCAAATTAGGCGGCAAGCGGGGTCGTTACTCTATGGTTGAGGTAGCTGCCTATAGCATTTGCACCGTAGCCTTAGGATTCATGTTTGTGTTATTGCTCATGCCCGATGCGCAACGCACGCTTATTTTGCAAACCTCACATATTGCTCCGTTCATCTATAATTGGCGGCAGTGGATCCTCATTGTGCCTGTTTTCGTCATGATTTATTTTGGTATTTACGGGGACGAAGAATTATAAGTTGACCCCTTCATATTCTCTCGCTATAGTTACTCGTAACCCCTCAAGAAATTGTGCGCAAGTACGAAAGAAGGTGTGGGTGGATTGAGACTGATAGGAGGATACTCATGCGAAATTTGGCGAATTTCAATGCACCGTGTCGATCGCTGATCGTCACCAACGCGTTCGAGATGGCCATCAATCACAACACCTAGTCAACGTGGCGACGACGGAGTTGTGAAGTAGGGGAAACCCGACTTTTCACCAACTAGAGGTTTTATACCCTCATCAACGCTTCCCACGGGAAGCCGACTGACCGAGGCTGCCCTGCAAGCCTCACACGAACAAAGAGGCCTATAGGGCCTCAGTAGATTGCTGGGAGGCAATCGACAACCGCGCAGACAGACGTAAGTTAGTACATTGCACCCGCAATTACTGACACAGCCAGATGGAGAATCCTAATCCAGCAAAGGTTCCAGCCTAAAATGGTGGACGGCTTCCTGCCCTGTTTCCGCAAAAATCGGAGCGATGAACCCAACTTACATCGCTCCACCAATTTCAAGTAGCCGGCTTTAGTCTTTGACTGAACGCTGGCTACTGCTCGTTTATGGACAAGTAAAGAAAAACCTGGTAGTTTTACCAGAGTGTTTTGTAAAAAAACTCCGGAGTGTTTTGATTGAATTAAAAATATTACCCAAGTCGGTTGGGGCATGTCGCCTTTGGCGACATAGGCCCCAATCGTTCGCCAAATGAAAATGCAAGCATTTTCGCTTGGCTCTCTCGTGGGGCTATAGCTCAATGGTAGAGCAGTGGCCTTTTAAGCCATTGGTTCTGGGTTCAAGTCCCAGTGGCCCCACCAAAATAAAAAAGACCCCTAGGGGTCTTTTTTATTTTGCGTTAGCCACTGGGACTTGTTCATGCTCCTGGCGTAAGTAAGCGAAGCGCTACAGACCAGGAAGTGTTGCGAAGCAAGTACCTACAAGAAGAAGTTTTATGCTGGGGGCATAAAACTATATTCAAGTCCCAGTGTACCGATTAACCACCAATCGAACGATTTTCGATTGGAAGATTCTTCAAAATCTGAGCAAATTTCTCTCGGGTTCTAGGATCAACCAAATCAGGTGCCAAATCTACCAATGGCCGCAAAGCAAAGTCACGTTCATTCAAACGAAGGTGAGGGACGGACAGGTTTTCTTCGCTCAAAACAAGGTCATCGTAGAGCAAAATATCAATATCAATTTCACGCGGGCCCCAACGAAATCGACTAATTCTTCCCACTTCTCTTTCAGTCACTTTTACAAATTTCAGGAGTTCTTGAGGGGAAAGGGAAGTTTGCCCATGTACTACCGTATTCAAAAAATCATCTTGGTCTGTGTAACCAACGGCCTTAGTAGTGTACCGAGGCGCTTGCTCAATTCCTTCAATGTTTTGGCTAAGGATTTGTACGGCTTTATTGAGAAATTCCGCGGAATTACCCACGTTTGACCCGAGTGCTAAGAATACAGAATGGTTCATTGGTGCAATCTAGCGGGAAGTAGATGTGCGCGCAAGGTTTTTCTACGGTACAATACATGTATGAAGACGAACCTGCTTTCGCGATGGTTCCGCTTGGAAAGCCACCAGCACGCGCTTGGATGGTTTTTGTTGACCGTTGGGGCACTAGGTACTGCAGGTGATCTCTACTACTACAATATTGCCAACATTCCATACTTAATCGTTTTGGGTGTAGGGTTATGGCTCATTGTTCGCAGTGCCAACCTTTTTGAAGAGAGTGAGACAAAAAAGCAGCTTCGAGAACACCATCGGCTGCATCATCTTGAACATGCGGCTGACCATCATCAGACTTTAATTGCTAACACGCCACCAGTAATTTCTACGGTGCAAGTTCTTTTGATTGTACTGGGTGTTGCGGCGTTGAGCGTGGGTCTTTTCTTGCTCTATCAGGTTCAGCCTACGTGGTTCTTCTTTGTGCTTTTCGCAACAAATGTTCCTTTGTTTGCATTATTTTTCCGTCGGCATACAGCAGCCTGGCTTCTTATGAGTGGTTCACTTACATTGGCTACGGTACTGCAGGCTATCCGTAGTCTCCAGCAATTCCCATCCGCAGATCCAATGGCAACCTTTCTCATGGTTGGCGCCATCTGTATTGCTGCGTTAGCGGTTATTACCTGTAGTAAACAGCGACACGATAACTACCGCCTTATTGGTTTTTCTCTTTTTCTCTACTCGCTAGCGTACATTACGTCTTGGACGGCACTGAGCGGATTGGAAGTGAGACTATCTTTTGAAGTTGCGTTGCTTTCTTGGGCTGCAATTTCTGCCATCGCCTGCATGTTTGCTTGGATGCGTGTGCAGCGCTTTTCTTTTGCCAAATATTTGGGGCTGGTTGCCCTGATTTCTGTTGTCTCATATGTCTACCTCTTCTGGAGCAGCGATGCGGTAACTGCCACTTGGTTGGCTTGTGGATTAGTTGCTCTCTTCGCTGGCTTTTTGCTTCCAAGCTATAGTATGCGCATGCTTGGCTTGGGTTGTGTAGGAGTTGGGGTTCTCTACTATCTTCTCATTGTCACAGCGGAACCATTGGTAGTTGATGGCGCATGGTGGACGCATCCACAGGTATGGCTTGGGCTGGCAACAATTCTTATTTCTTTCCTCAGTTGGTGGTGGTACGGACTTATAAAGATACAGGGGAAAGAAGCTCGCTTGTATCCCGCACTACGAGCGGGTTTGATGACCGCTGCCATTGGCTCTGCGTTGGCACTCATGTTTACGCAACTTACCGATGGTTGGGTCAAAATTGTTGTTACCATTGCTGTCAGTCTTGCCATGATGATGGGAGCACAACTGTATCGAAACGCGGCCACTTTTGTTACCGGCATCCTTTTGTTTGCATATGGTGTGCTGCAGCTCATTGTATATTTTCCAAATGCCAGTGATACTTCGCGTTTACTCCTCTTTCTTGCCCTTGCTATACTGTTACTACCTGGGAGTATTTTCCTTACTCACCGTTCCTAACCTGCTCACATGATTACAACCCGCACGCTTACCCGTTGGGTGTTGGCAGAACTCATTGGTACCGCCATTCTTACCATGGCTCTGGCGGTCATGATTACTGAAACTCAATCTGGGCTGACGAATCTTAATTTCATTACGCTCTTTTTGCCGTTTGGGGCAGGTATTACGCTGTTTGTGATTGTCACACTCTTTGGCCCCGTTGGAGGAACACACGTAAATCCTATGATTACGCTTGGGCACATGCTCTTTCGTAAAATGGAATGGAAACAGGGCGTTGTATATCTCATTAGCCAAGTAGTGGGTGCCTACATTGGTATTGCTCTTACACATCTACTCTTAGGCACGGGGCATGTCGTGCCGTCTACTACTATGACTACTCCTGGTGTTTTGGGTGAGTTCATTGGCACATTCTTACTGAGCTTTGCGTTCATGAATATTACGCTGAAAAAGGTTGAGAGTTCTATGGCTGCATTAGTAGCTGGTGCCACGTTAACGCTCGGCACTACACTTGCCCTAAGTTCCGGTGCTGGTCTTTTGAATCCGGCAGTGGCCTTGGCTTTCGGTGCATATGGTTGGATGTACCTTGCCATCCCATTCCTAGGCGGTCTGGGAGGAGCAGCACTTGCGGTTATCTTTGATGAAGAAGACGACGACCTAGTGCCTACAAAAAAATAGTCACCATGAATCCACCACCACTTCCTGCCTTGGATGCTCCCAACCAAGACCCTAAACTAGAGTTTTTCTTAACTGCATCACACCAGTTAAAGTCGCCGGTTGCTATTATCCAGTGGTGTCTGCAATCCGTTGCAGAAATGAAGGACGTTCCACCGGAGACTCAAAAACTTGCCAAGAAAGCCTTGGATCAAGCGAATGGTATGAGCCATCTTATTCAAGACATGCTGCAGGTGTTTCGTCTCATGAATAATCAGGTTGGTAAAACGCCACTTGAGGCAGTGAGCCTGAATAAAATTGTTGAGGAAATCTTAGGTCAATATGAATTAGTGGCACACAATAAAGGGGTACACCTTGTGCATGGTGCAATTGAAAATGTTCCTGTCATTTTTGCTCGAGAAACCTTCGTGCGTCAGGCAGTTATTAATTTGGTGGACAATGCAATCAAGTATACGAAGCCAGGGAGTTCGGTAACGGTTGAATTGCTTGCTAAGCCTGATTCAATATTGTTGAATGTGGCCGATCAAGGTATTGGTATTCCAGATACAGAACAGAGTCGAATTTTTACCGAGTTCTTCCGAGGCGAAGAAGCAAAAGACGTGTCATACGAAGGTACTGGCCTTGGCTTAGTCTTGGTCAAACATGTTATGAGTACGGTTGGTGGTAGTGTTACTTTCAAGAGTAAGTTTCACGAAGGCACTACCTTCACCGCTACCTTCCCAGTGAAACGTTAGCGTTTCAATAAATCTACGAAGACATTCCCGGGAATTTCTACTTTCCCAAATTTTCGCATGCGCTTTTTGCCTTCTTTTTGTTTGTTGAGGAGTTTCATTTTTCTTGTAACGTCACCACCGTAGAGGTAGCCTGTTACATCTTTACGGAAGGCTTTGATGGTTTCACGAGCAATAATTTTGCCTCCTATGGCCGCCTGAATGGCAATATCAAAGTTTTGTCGCGGAATGAGGTCTTTGAGTTTTTCAGCAAGTACACGACCTTGTGATTCCGACGTGACGCGGGGAACAATGGTGGCAAGAGGTTCAACAATATCGCCTCCAACCATAAGGTCTAATTTCACCAGGTCGCCAATGCGGAAGCCAATAATTTCGTAGCTCATGCTGGCGTAGCCGGAAGAGACGCTTTTGAGTTCGTCGTGGTAGGTGACAACAATTTCCACCAATGGTATTTCGTACGAAATGAGAACACGGTCTGTATCTAGGTACTGGGTATTTTTGTAGGTGCCTCGGTGGCGCTGGGAAAGATCCATGATATTGCCCAAATATTCATTGGGCGAAACTACCTCTAGTTTTACCCATGGTTCGGCAATAGTTTTGATGCGAGTGACATCTGGGAGTTCTGCAGGACTGTGCACGTCAAGATTTTCGCCAGCAGTGGTGACCACTTCATAGGCCACGGAAGGGACGGTGGCAATGACATCGGCGCTGTATTCTCGGTGTAATCTTTCAATCACAATTTCCATGTGCAACATGCCAAGGAAGCCGCAGCGGAAACCAAAGCCTAGGGCCGATGAGCTCTCTGGAATGTAAGAGAGTGCGGCATCATTCAGCTTATATTTGGCGATGGCTTCGCGAAGGAGTGGATAGTCATCAGCGTCGGTTGGGTAGAGTGAAGCAAACACCATAGGTGTCACTTGGCGATAGCCAGGCAACGGTTCCGTGGCAGGATCTTGGCGGAATGTAAGCGTATCGCCAATGCCGATATCGCTTACCTCTTTGAGGCCGGTGATGATGTAGCCGGTTTCACCAGTTTTGATGAGCGGGGATTCATGCCGGCTTGGTAGAAAATAACCAACTTCTAAGGCTTCGGTATCTTTATTGCCTTGCATGAGATGCACTGCTTTGTGATGAGAAAGTGAGCCATCCATGACGCGAAGGTAGGCTACAACCCCACGATACGAATCAAATACACAGTCAAATACCAGTGCACGGAGGGGAGCATCTGGATTGCCCGTTGGAGCGGGTACGTCTTGAATGACGCGATCCAAAATTTCGGCTACACCCTTGCCCGTTTTACCTGAAGCAAAGAGAATTTCCTCGCGCGTGCACCCAATTAATTTCATGAGTTCTTCTGCGCGACGCTCTGGTTCTGCGTGGGGCAAGTCAATTTTGTTGATGACGGGAATGATGGTAAGGCCTTGTTCAATAGCCTGATACAGCGTGGTGAGCGTTTGAGCCTGCACTCCTTGCGAAGCATCCACTAATAAAACGGCGCCCTCTACAGCGGCTAGGGAGCGAGAAACTTCATAGGAAAAATCTACGTGGCCGGGAGTATCAATGAGGTTTAACACATACTCTTTGTACTGCATGCGGACGGGCTGGAGTTTGATGGTAATACCACGCTCACGCTCTAGATCCATCTGGTCAAGCAGCTGTTCTTTCATGTCTCGCTGCGTCACCGTTTGGGTAATTTCCAGCATGCGGTCAGCCAATGTGGACTTCCCGTGATCAATGTGGGCGATAATGCAGAAATTGCGAATGTGTGTACTCATGTCCTTCTGTTTATACCAGGTTTTCAGGTTACGGGATAGGGAATCCCTGGCCATCAAAGCGTCCACTTGCTACGCTAGACTTATGAAAAACGATTCTTTCTCCTGGAGTGTCCAATTACAGCGCGGCTGGCTCTTTGCTTTTTTACTTGGTATTCCATTTTCTACGTTTTATCTCACGGAGCATCCGTTTGCCGTTAGTCCAATCAATGTCTTTTCAGTTATCTTCATTCTCTTAGGAATTTTTAACTTAGTTCGTGGAGAAATAGCCTGGAAACTTCCCAAAGATAAGGGATTGTGGTGGGTACTTGGTGGACTCTTCTTAGTTATGGCATACGCACTCTTGTTTACCCATCCACTTCGCAGTGGCATTGGTACATGGGTGAGTCGGTTAACGCAACCTTTTTTGGTTGGTTTATTTGTGGAGCAGATGCTTGCAAACGGCAAGTTAAAAATTATTGAAATAATTCGTGCTTTGTTTGGTTCATTGGTACTTCTCATAGTAGTGGGGCTATTCCAACGCGCTGGGCTCATTGTTACTCCAAGTACCGGCCGCATTACAGACCTGTATCAATTCCCAAATACCTTTGCTCGTTACGTCATGATCTTATTGCTCATGGGGCTGCCGTGGCTCATTCAAGCATATACGGAACCAGGAGACGATGTTCTTGCCAAAGGAAATATTCTTCATCTCTATCTTCTCACTTGGCTCTTGGGTGGTCTGCTGTTGCTTGCAAGTGTCTCGTATAATGGGGTGGTTTCTTGTGCTGTAGGCGTGGCGGTAATCTTAGCCTTTGTACCGGGAAAAGCCTTTGTTCGTTTTAAGGTTTGGACATTAACTATAATGGCTGCTATTGCGGCATTTGTAGCAGTGAACGCGCCTAAATTGCCTAAATGGCAGGCTAGCATTACCTCTAGTCGTCTCACGCGCTTGCAGTACTGGGAGGTGGCGCGCGGTGTTATTAGGGATCATGCCTGGACCGGTATTGGCCTAAAAGGGTGGGAGCTTAATTATTTTCACTTAGCACAACACTATATTCCTATTGGCGAAGCCATGTTGCTCACCACCTCTGAACAGCCTCACAACGTCTTTCTAGACAGTTTGGTGAAGGCAGGGATTCCTGGCCTCATTGCCATTACGGCGTTGCTTATTTGGCCTATTTGGCGAGGTATCCAGCTGGTGCGTCAGCGGAAAGGAGCTGGCCTTTGGTTTGGTCTTAGCTTCTTGAGTTATGGAGTTGCCCTTCTCTTATTTGGTTTGATTGATGACCCACTTTGGAGTGATGATACTATTCCGCTCCTCTTTATCTTCTTTTTTATTGCGGCGTGGGTTTGGACAGAAATGAAGAAGACCAAACGACAGTTTTCAGATTAGAGATTCTTTTCTGCATTTCTAGATTTATCTTTTGGTTTTGGAAATTACGGGAATTTTGTGAAAACTACTCTAGGGGAAGAGGATTATTCCCGTAATTTCTTATTTCAATAAAATAGAAGAGTTAAAGTCCTCTTTTATTTAATGCCGTTTTTCAGATTATCTACGTTCTTCTCCACAGAAGCCTGAGCGGCATTCTGTAACTGATTAGCTGCAGCCGTAGCCTGTGCTTGAACTGCTTGTTTTGCTGCGGTTTGAGCGGTTTGTTCAATGGAATCTAGTTCTTGTTGAGCGCTGCTGAAAGGGTCGGTAGTGGGGAGAATATTAACGTTAGAAGAGAGGGAAATGTCTCCGTGTTCAACTAAGAAATGTTGGAAAATGCTACCAAGGCGAATAAAAATAAAAGCACCAAGAACAAAAACCACCAAAGCCAAGATGGTAACAAGAGCACAAGCTCCGTATGGAGTGCGATCTACCGGCGTTTCGTAGAAAGGTTGTGTTGCAGCCATCCTAATTCTTCTGTATGTATGACTTTACTATAAAGGTAGTAGGTGAGAATGGCCACAATGCTGGTGCCGCAGAGCTGAATAACCAGGTTAGTACCCATTTGCTCAAAGGCATGTAAGAAAGTCCAAGAAACAGCCGTCATAATGATACAACCAAGGATATATAAAGCCGCCTTGCTACCAAGTGTCTTAAGCGAGAGCAACATGGGTTGTAGACGATACAAAAGATAGATGTACAAGACAACTTGTACCAGGTCTTCTACGCTATTTGCCATCCCCAAAACAGGCACTTCGCCATGATAGACGTGAATACCAATTACAGCAGTAAGAATGCCAGCTACTGCGCCCACAATATTGAGAATAAGCGGGGTTTTGGTGTCTTTAAAACTGTAAAATACCCTTGCTAAGAGCGTGACAATTGCAGTTGGTATGATGCCAACCAGGAACCAAGCGAAGGTACTAACGGCTAGGTGGGTAAGAGTGCTGCTGCTGACATCACGTGAGAAATAGAGCGTAATAATTTGGAAGCGTAATAAGTATGCCAGGGCTACACAAGGTAGCAGAAGAAAGAGACAGCTGCGGAGCACTTTGGTGAGAAGGATGCTCACTTCGTTCCACTCTTTTTTAGCGGCGTATTGTGTGATGGTTGGGAAGAAGGCAACTGCAAGCGAGTTAGCAACAATTACCGTTGGGGTGGTCTGGAGATCATTCAAACCGCTGAAAACGGCAATGGAACTTTTCATTAAACCAGAGCCAAGCATGGTGAAAATGATCAGCACGAATTGCGCCATGCCAAGGCTGATACTTCTAGGAATCATGAGGCTCAGCACCTCTTTTACCTCAGGGCTTAGCTTCAGGTTAAAACGTGGTTTGTAGCCAATTTTTCGTACTTCAAGATATTGGATACCCATGTGGAATACGGCACCTACCACTACTGACCAGGCAATGGCCCGAATGCCGTAATCTTTTGCTAAGAATCCACCAACAATAATGCTGATGTTATAGAGAAGCGGGGCAACAGCGTAGCTGGCAAAGCGTTGGAAACTGTTGAGGATGCCACCAAAGGTCCATGACCACGCAAAGAAAATACTTTGCAGCAGGAGGATACGACTAATAATAACGCTCTCTGCAAAGCGTGTTGGATCAAAGCCGGGCACAATGAGCTTCATGAGCCATGGCATGCTCACAAACATGACAATGCCCACAACGGCAAAAACCACAGTAAGACAGCTGAGCACTTGATTGGAAACTTCCCAAGCCTTGGTTTCTCGCTCTTTGGCCACAATGCCACTGAGTAGCGGAATGAAGGCACTTGAGATGGCTCCAAGAATGAGGACATTGAAAATAAAGTCTGGCAAACGGAAGCTGGCAAAATAAATGTCCAGTTGAGGACCACTTACCGTGCGATAAAAAATGGCGTTGCGGAGGAAGCCCAGTACGTTACTCAAAAGGGCGGTCACTGCTAGGAGTGTGGCCGCCCGTTTGATGGTATACGTATTGCCAAGTAGCTTATTGAAAAACGCCTTCATGCCTCTGTTCAGGCTGCCACTGGATCGGAAGAATCCTTCATAACACCGGTAGCTTTTTGGAGAAGCTTAGTCAGCTCATCGCCACCAACGGTTTCTTTAGTGAGGAGAAGTTCAGTGAGTTCGTCCAAGGCTTTGCGGTATTTCTGCAGCACTTCAGTGGCTGTTTTTTCTGCTTGGCCAATGATGCGCATGATTTCATCGTCAATTGACTGAGCACGTGACTCTGAATAATCACGATCTTCACCCATGGAGCGGCCTAGGAAGACCTGCTCATGGTGTTCACCGTAGGTACGAAGGCCAAGGACATCGCTCATGCCGTAATCAGTTACCATGCGACGTGCCATATCTGTAGCGCGCTTAAGGTCGTTGGAAGCACCCGTGGTAGGTTCTTTGAAGTAGAGCATTTCCGCTAGGCGGCCACCAAGTAACATGGCTAACTCATCGTAAAACTTGCTCTTGCTCACTAAGTGATGATCTTCCTTCGGTAAGCTCCAGGTAAGACCAAGGGCCATGCCGCGGCTGATGATGGAAACCTTGTGAATGTCATCAGTATTCGGCAGAACGTGACCCACAATGGCGTGACCGGCTTCGTGCACGGCGGTAATCTTTTTCTCAGTATCTGAAAGAACACGACTAGGACGCTCTGGGCCAACGAGGATCTTCTCTACAGCTTCGTGCAGAATTTCTTGCGAAATTTCTTTCTGTGCTTTACGAGCCGTAATGATGGCTGCTTCGTTCAAAACATTCTTAAGATCAGCAGGGGAAAGTCCGGCAGTTTGGTTAGCAATTGCTTCAAGGTCTGCAGTAACGGCCAACGGTTTCTTGGCGGCGTAGAGCTTCAATACTTCAACACGCTCACCCTTGGTAGGAAGATCAACCACAACGCGGCGGTCAAAACGACCTGGGCGCAAGAGGGCAGGATCAAGCACATCAGGACGGTTTGTGGCTGCCATGACGATAACACCTTGGTCAGTATCAAAACCGTCCATTTCTACGAGAATTTGATTGAGGGTTTGCTCACGCTCATCGTGTCCACCACCAAGACCTGCACCGCGTTGGCGACCAATGGCGTCAAGCTCATCAATGAAGATGATACAAGGACTGGTCTTTTTGGCTTTTGCGAACAAATCACGAACGCGTGAAGCACCAACACCCACGAACATTTCTACGAATTCTGAGGCAGAAATGGTGAAGAATGGCACACCAGCTTCGCCGGCTACAGCCTTTGCCAAGAGCGTTTTACCAGTTCCCGGAGGTCCTACCAAGAGAACGCCCTTTGGAATTTCAGCACCAAGACTGATGAATTTTCCTGGAGTGCGCAAGAATTCCACTTCTTCCATGAGCTCTTGTTTTGCCTCAGTGAGACCCGCCACATCTTTGAAGCGAATTTTGGACATATTGGCTAACTTGGCCTTCGATTGGCCAAAGCTCATGGCCTTCATATTGGCGCCTGCAGAGGCACGGAAGAGATAGACAATAATGATGACAATGATGATTGCCGGCAGGAGCGTTTGCAGAACGAGGATCCAAATGGTGGCGCTAGAGTTATAGCTAACGTTGATTTGAGTCTTGTCTGGAGTGATGCCGAAATCTTTGAGCTGGTCACCCGCACGCATGGTAGACGTGAATTGGTTGCCGTTTTTATCAACAATACTCAAGTCTGTATCATTGCTGACGGTAATTTGCTTGATATCACCAGCTTGAACCTTCGTGGTTACCTGAGAAAGCGAGATAACAGGAATGTCTTTGCGTGTTGGGTTATAGAAAGCTGAAATAATAACAAAGCCAAGCAAGATGATAATGATCCACAAAAAATTCCGCGCTGGTCCTACGGGCATATTAGGAAGAGGACCCTTTTTGCGAGGTGGCTGTGGAGCTTTTGGACGCTTTGGCGAAGGAGCGTCGTTGTTTGTTGGTTTTTCTGGTTGGTCCATAGGTATATAACTTGACGATTCAGTGGTGATCAGGTATATTCTCTGAAGTGCAAAGGTTAGTGCTTCGGGTAAAGTATAGGCAGAACAGGCCCTTTTGTAAAGCTTACTTTCCATGCTTTTGTAAGTAAAATACGTGACGCGGGGTGGAGCAGCCCGGAAGCTCGTCTGGCTCATAACCAGAAGGTCGCAGGTTCAAATCCTGCCCCCGCTACCAAAGAAAAAGACCAGACATTCGTCTGGTCTTTTTCTTTGGGTATTGGAAGCAGGATTTGAGTTCCAACAAGAGAAAGTCATATGCCGGGGGCATATGACTATATCCAAATCCTGCCGTTCCACTCGAAGCGCAACAATAGTTCCTAACAAAAAACCACTCTTCCTTTCGGTTGAGTGGGAAGCTGCGACAGGCGTCGCTGCTAATGGGTTGTGAGGAGCGCACTTAAATTTTCGAAAGGCGCATAGAGTGGCTGAGGCTTTTTCGCTTGAGCGGCGTTTGGCTTGGGCGGAAACAGCCCGAACCCTAGTGGGTCGTCGACGGTTCCGGATGAAGGAAGCGAGGTTGTGGGTTGGGTCTGGGTAGAGAGGCTATACGCAGGTACGTCATGCCTCGTAGTGGATTCTGGTAGGTTTGGCACGACGACAAACACTAGCACAACCACCAAAGTAATGAATAGGTTCTCAATCATTCGCATCATAAGTTCCCTCAAGCGTTAGCATAGCACTGACTTTCAACTCCTACTAGATTAAAAAAATGAGTTATCTAGAGATAAATAATCTCAATTTTGTTACCCTTCGTATCATAAATACCAAAACTAGCTTTGCCATACCGCCTACCGCAGAGTTCGCCAGGATTAGCCAAGAGTGTAGTGCCAATAGTTTCTTGAGCTGCTATATGAGTATGGCCATGCAAACATGCATCATACTTTCCTGAAAGTGCCGCAACACGAGCAATTTGAGGGTAATGGGTAACAAAAAGTTTTCGTCCCTCAAACGTGACTTCTTGGAAATCGTCCTGAGGAATGGGAAGGTTTACGTCATTATTTCCTCGTACCAACGTCCAACTTAGTGTGCTAGCCAAGAGTAAATCTAGAATGGGTTGGGTGGTAAAATCACCTAGATGGATGCCGTTGGTAATACCTTGAGCTTGCACTATTCCCAATGCCTTTGTGACATTTTCTGTATGGTCGTGAGAATCAGAAAAAATGGCAATACGCATAGTTATGAGCGTAAAAATTCTAGGAGTTTGTTAGCGGCCTTGATACGAGGATTATAGAGAGATTTTTCCTCAGGAGTCATTTCACCAAATGTCTTGTTGGCACCATCGGGGAGGAAAATGGGTCCCCAACCAAAGTCATTGCTGCCACGTGGACGTACAATGCTTCCTTCGGTGCGACCTTCAAAAAATAGATGGTCACCGGGGGCTGAAGTGTATCCAATCCAAACCACAGCAGTGGCTTTCTGACTTTCCAATTTCAAGGCAAGTTCTGCCAATCCAGGAATGCCTAATTCTTTTTCAAACCATTTAATAAATGGGCCGGGTAAGCGCTTTAATTCGGTAAAGACTAGGCTGGTGTCTTCAACAATGTAGCTTCCCTCATGATATTCCTCAGCAGCATTCATTTTTGCAATGATGATTTCCTGCGGGTCCAGAGATTGAACTTCAGGTAAGTCAATGGTGAGTTGAACAATTTCAGGCACGATGCCCTGAATTTCGGCAAATTTGCCACTATTGCCGGTGATGAAAATGATTTCTGGATTCATGAACTTCACTTTATACTAGTGGTATGCCTATTGAAACCTCTTTTTCTCCCGAGCGGATGATTCGTAATGCTTTTGAGGGCACCGCAGAGAGGGCGACAGATGCCATACCTACCGTTGATTTTGGCGTTGCGCCTGCTGAACGCGACCCACTGCAAGAATATTATGAGTGGCAGAGCACGTTTGACACGGTCTATGGCAAGTGGCGCGATAGCTACGCGGAAACAACAGAAGACATTGAGACGCTTTCAGGTTTTAAGTCTTTTGCCAAAGACCAGAAGGTAAGTCCTGAGCAAACTCGCGCACTGGCAGGTCATGTGCCACAGGGGGCTAGTGTTAATATGATTTCTGCCTTTCATAGTCCGCTTTTTGTTACTGCGCTTACCATGATTGGAGGTGAGCTACTAAGTGTTAATCAGGAGAGTGAAACTCAGAAGGAAACCTGGAAATATTTAGAGGATAATAGGCGCACTGATGCGGTGCAGTGGTTAGTGAAATGGGGGTTGGAGCGAAATGAGCAGAAACAACAACGGGAACAGTTACGGGCGTTGATAAATAGATAGAGGAGTGTTTCCCCGGATGGAATTGAATATATGTTTTATGCCCCCGGCATAAGACCCTTCTGTAGGTACTCAATTCCCGCCCCGTGCCTCAAATAAAAAAGAGACCAACTGGTCTCTTTTTTATTTGGTGGCAGGGGCGGGAATTGAACCCGCGACCAAAAGCTTATGAGTCTTCTGCTCTACCCCTGAGCTACCCTGCCACACTTTATCTAGAAAACGATACCAGATTTACGAACACCTGGCTACCCTGATAGAACGTATTGGTCCCATCGTTCCATTGTCTGCTACGGCTTGAATGCTAAAGATGGCATCAGCAGTAAGGGGAAGGCTAATAGTGGTAGAAATGGTGCTCACTGACGGGGTGACGCTAGGGTTTGCACTCCAGCTATAGAGGAACTTCGTCACATTAACTGCTTTTAGCCAGCTAAATGATACGGTGTCATTAGAAAAACATTGATCAACGGGGGCGGAACTAGATACTGTAACCAAACTTGGTGCCTTAATACTTAGTGATTCAAGACTCATGGTAAAGGCTTGTGTGCTGCGCAGTACAGGCATGTTAGCAATGGATGTAACAGTACTAGCTGGATCAAATTGCAATACCGGTGATTCCAGCCCGTTGGCGGTAATGTGGAGGGTGAGGAGTGACTGTAGCTGAATGCCTTTCGTCCCGTTGAAACGGTTGCACACAAAATGAATGGTACCACTTACTATATTGATAGTTTGAGTTTGAATATCAGCACAATCCGACTGTTCAAACGACATGCTAATAGAGCTCACTAGAGCTGGTTCATAGTGAAGTGTAATATCTGCAGAACCAATTACGGCACCACCATTGTCTAAGATTAACACAGGGCTGGCGGTAGAATTGGCACTGTAGCTACCACCGGTGTCCTTGAAAGAAAGTCTTGCTACTTTTCCGGCTGTGGCAGGATTGATGGTGTAACTATTTCCGCCAGCGGTGAGCGTGATGAACGTAATGGAAGTAATAAGAATACTAGCAAGGAGAACAAACCCCGCACCACTTACCCAAGCAGGATTGGCCAAAACCTTTCGTAGCCAATTCGTAAAATTATCCATGGGAGAGTTTTTTATAGAGGAAAAGACTTCCTAAACTAACCGTACATCCCAACAAGAGGCTGAGAAGGGCCAGGGTTAGTGGCTGAGGATGATTGTTTTGGTCGGGGTCAAGCGTGCTAAAAGAAATTACTTGGCCAGGTGTTAGCGTTGTCTTGCTTATGCCCACTACCCGGTAATGGAAGTCATTGGCCGTAATGTGGAATTGGAACGTACTCTCGTCGGCAATAGTGGCGGCGGTATAGGGTGCCAAGGCATTTTCTAACGTGGCCGAATCAAAGACGGTGATTTCGCTTTGATTTGCACTGGTAAAGCTTGTAACGCCATTTGTGGTAGCAATGGCAAAGCTAGAGAGGTTGGTGGTGCTCAGAACTTGACTCATTGATTGGCTAATGAGGAGACCACCAATGATTGCGCCATTTTTCATGATGGGGGTTACAACCACTATACTTGGTTCGCTTTTCTCGCTGAGAGCGGTGCCACTGACGGTGTCACCTTGGAGTGCATTAATGAACCAGGGATTTGTGCTCACGAGGTTATCGTTCCTAGTAATACTTTGGGCACGAGCAACTACTAAGCCTGACGGATCAGTCACCGTGAGCTGATTGAGTTGATTAACTACCAAAAGATGACGAAGATCTGCCTGATTTTGTGCCGTAAATCCTCCGGAAAGCGTCGTCAGAATGCTTGTGTTGGCGCTTATATCATCGGCCGTCTTGCCGAGTTTTTTCTGGGTGCTATCTAGGCTTTGGAGTGCTATTGAGAGTCGATTATTCAGTTGTTGATAGCTTTGCTGCTGTGTGCTCCACATGAGGAGGAGAGGAATGCTTATGCTTACTACTAACGTCATGCAGGTTCCAGCAATGAGAAAACGGCGTAAGGAAGGCTGCAAGCGGCCAATAAAATAGAGTGATATACCAATGGCCACACAGGCCATGAGTGCACCAATCCAGCCATAGTGATAGCTATACGTGGCCAAGAGGAGCAAGAGACCTGCAATACTCAACACACTACTTACCAAGAGATGGAAAATCTTTCGATGTTGTTGCCACCAAATGAGAGCAATCCAGGCAGCGAAAAAAGAGGCGCCAAAACTAAGGCTGCCAACGACTACCCGAACCCAAGGCGCTAGTGCGCTTAGTGTGCCCTCCATAGCGGCTTAACTAGTAAAGGTGAACGTATCTATCATGTGGGTGAGGCGTTGTCCGTCATCGGTGGTTGCGGCCTCGTCCTTGACCCAAATTTGAAGGATGTTGTTTGCCTGCTTCACGAAATAACTGCTGCCAGATGTGGTGTCTTTTTGCTTTGATTCAACGTAGAGAGCAGGCTGTCCTTTAAAAGTGGTGGTAACGGCTGGAAGTTCGTTAGTGTTATAGCTACTCTGGTTTATCTGCCACCAGGCACTAAGAGAATCGGTGGATTCAATGCGGGTAATTTTCATGAGGTACCCGTTGTGTCGTAAGACCCACATATTGTCTCCACCTATGGTAGTAACGAAGTTTGAAGTATTAGAAGGGTAATCAAACTTGATGCCAAAATCTGTGGAATTTACCGTGCTCCACTTGGTGGCACTAAATGGCAAATCGGCAAATGAGGCTGCGTATTCGTCTGGGGAAGGGCTGGCTGCCACCGTGGAAACACCGGCTACTTGGCCAAATTCTGCGTTTGCTTTACTGACATGACTTTGAATGGCGTGGACTCCGGCATACCCAAGGGAAAGTACCAGTGCTATAGCAACGGCTCGTAAGGCAAATTTTCTCCCAGAAAAGGTGCGGGCGCCCCTGATTTTTTTGAGAGGAAGTTCACGTGCCGGTAGTGAGGTATGTTCAACCGGGAGTATAGCAGGTGGAATAAAGACCTGGGGGGCAACTGCTTTGACCACAGGCTTTTCCTGAATAGGCGGCGCTACTGGCGGAGTAAGGGTGGGGAGTGAACCAGTAAAATGTGGGAGCTTCTCTAGGTATTCTTCAGTTTGGCTAGCGAAACCTTTAACCTGTTGAAGGTGAATGCGAATGACATCGGTAAGACCGGCAATGGTTTGTGTGGCGGTTTCTTGTTGTGCAACCATCTGCTTTTGCAGATCTTGAACGTAGTGTTCCATGCTGCCACGTTCTGCCTTCAACTGGTTTACCTCACGTTGCAGGATTTCTAGTTGGTCACTGTTTTCAAGTTGAAGCTTGAGACTTTCTAGTTCTTGGGCGGTTTGTTGCACCATTTCCAACTGGCGTTGCTGCAGGCGAGAAATTTGCTCGTTTACCAAAGCAGCTCCAGTGAGTGCTGGAGGCATTTCTTCAGGTTGTGGGTGCATACGTCGTGCCATAACTCTATGGTACCATGTGCGTCACTTCTTTGCCTCGGTGGTATCGGGTTCTACAGGTTTACCGAAACCAGGTTTGAGCTGACGAAGAATATTCTCTTTTGCCTTCTCAAACTCCTCTTTATACTGCTCTCTTCCTTTTGGTCCTTTTTCAGCAAGCAAGTCAATCTTTCCTTCCAGAGCCGCTAGTTCGGAAAGTTCCATTTCAAAGAGGCGGTCCAAAGTATGTCGACGACGACGTTCCATCATGTAGAGGCGGTAGCCAAGGAAGAGAATGGCCAGAACCAATGCCAGGAATGGAATGGTTGTTACCATGAGCGCAATGACGCCTGCTGGGCTGGTGTGAAGGTTCTTGATGTCTTTACTGGAAGCCAGGATAGCCTGAATGGCCTCGCCGATGGTACGAGGCTGGCTATTTGCTGCGCTGGTGTCTTGAGTAGTGGTAGTTGCTGCACCAGACTGTTGGGGCGCTGCACTCTGCTTGGGTGTTGGAGCTAACGTTTGAACTGGTGGCGGTGTTGGTGTGGGAGTAGCCGGAACATTCTTGGGCGTTTCTGCCGGAACAAGTGATGGTGTAGGTGTTGGCGTGTTCTTAGGTGTTGCCGTAGGAGTAGGAGACGTCTTGGTGGTTGTCTTTGTGGTAGTGGTGGTTGTACCCGTGTCTGTCACTGGTGTAGGTGTTGGCGTTTGGGCTGCTGGTGTTGGGGTAGCAGGAGGGGGCGTAGGTGCAGCCGCAACGGTGAAATTGGTTCCGCTACATCCACCAGTAATATCCGTGCCTTGGCCATCATTTGCCAGCACCTGACAACCACTTAAGCCAAAGCTGCCACTGCCATCACCGGTAGCTTCTAGAGTTACCGTTGCTACTGTTCCCGTGCCGCTAAAGCCTGAAGGACGCCCACAAGAGAATGTGGCGGTACCATCGCTAGGGTCGGGCTGGCTAATAGGGAGTGTACAAATAGACCCAGAGAAAGAGCCCCGGATGCCGGTGAACATACCCGCAGGATAGCTTAGTGTGCCTTGAAAGGCATTAGCAGAGGCACTGGTGCTTACAATAATACTGAGTGTGACGGTGTCGCCATCTTTATAAGTTCCACCGCCACCAATAGAAAGATTGGCCGCAGCAAAAACAACACCAGGTCGGAATGAAATGGTGGCAGGAATGAGGATAACGACAGCAAGCAGGAAGAAAAGTATTCGACGCGGCATCCGGTTAAAGTTGCTGGATATTCAGAGAAAGCTTTGGGCTGCTCTTCACTATATTACTGCCTTTTGCATCGTTCGCCAAAAGTAGCGTTGTGGTTGGGTCCACAATGACCGAAGGATTGCCGGCAATGCTGCCACGCATAGTGAGGTGAACGGCCAGAGAATCGCCCCTGAAACCTGGATTTGGTGCTCCGCACGAAAGTTTCACTTGGCCTTTTTGGTTGTCATACGAGTTGTCTAAATAAAACGTGCAGAATGAGTTATCAGTAGTCATGCTAGTAACCTGCAGATAAAGCGGGTTGTAGATAATGGTGAAGCCCATGGCGTTAATGTTTGTGCCATTGGTTTTAATTCGTAGTTCCACCGGAAAATCTTGGCCAATTGCTACGGTTGGGGCATCTAAAAAGTAGAGTTCTGCCTGATGTATTTGGCTAGAGGCTGTTTCTCTGACGAATCCTGGTATGGAAAGCGCTCCAACAATGAGGAAAAGAGTCAGAAAACCAGCCTTCCACTTTACGGAAAGCTTGCGCCAGAAATTACGAAAGCGAAGGAAGAGTGAAAGAACCATTACGATGTGTAGTAGAACATCATGATTGAAAAGTCGACTAGGTTAACCGATCCATCTTTGTTAATATCGGCCACTTTGTGGTTAGTATTCCAGTGGAAGAGCAGGATAGAGAAGTCAGTTAGGTTAGTGACTCCGTTACAGTTTAAGTCGCCATGAGAGATGTTACAAGCTGGATCAGGGTTGACCGAGGTATCGTTGGTAACTACCTGGAAATTTAAGGTTGGACTAAAGATGCTCTGGTTGCCACTGACATCTTGGGTGAGGGCATAAATACGATAAGAACCCGGACTCATAGCGCTGGTTTCAGAGGAGGGCACCGTATATGACCAATTACCAGAAGAATTGCTGGAAGCGGTGTAGCTGCGCAAAGGTGATTCCAGGAAAATATTGATTTGGCTGTTGGGTTTGGCGCTACCGGTTATGGTGAGTGTGTCACCTGCATGGATGTGGTCGGTATCTAGGGATAATCCTGGCGAAAGGAGGAGTCCACTGGCCGTAGTAATGGTATTCGTGAGGAGGAAGAGACTCAGGCTTGCTTGCGAGCTAGAGCGATTTTGATCGTCAGTAGAATATATTTGAAAGGCGTGACTTCCTGGAATCATACCGCCACTACTGAAAGAAAAGAAGCCGGTGTTATCAGAGACGGTGGTGGCAATCACGGAAGGTCCTTCTGTAAGGGTTGTGAAGGTGGTGGGTGCCGTGTATCCGGAAATACTGAGTGCCGCAGTTTGAGTCTGAATGGTAGCACTCACGCTTACCGCATCTACTCCGTTGGTTGGGATGAGCGTAACGAAATTTCGTACAACAGTGGCATTTTGATCTTGTGCAATTTGGAGCTGTACTTGAGTGCCTTCGCCGGCAGATGGATTGGTAGCCACAATTCCATTGACGCTTAAGCCGGTGCCAGGCAAAAGGGAGAAATTGGTAATAAGCACTTCGTTACCTACCTGATTCACAATAGGCGTTCCAAAGGCCCCACTTAAGAACAAGCCACTAGAATCCACATTACGATAATTGGGAAGGGTAATGAGGAGCCAATCAACCGCCGTAATCTGCTGTGCATCAACTGGCAGTACGAAGTAGATGGCGTGATAAATATTGGGGATGTTTGGAAGAGGCGTTGCAACGGTATCGCGTGCCAAGTCTAAACCATCACCAGCGGCGTGCGCCGGAAGAACCTTTCCAATTGAAAAAGCAATGAGTGCGCAAAGGACCACGCCTATTTTAACTTTGCCAATAATAAAAGAAAGTGCCCCTCTCATCAGCTATGTTAGTCTGATGTGATTTTGTTGAGGAATTTTCTGAATTTACGGCGCTGGGTAATGAGGAGAAGGATGATAACGATGATGCCAATAACGATCCACAGAAGGTACAGTGGGAACACGTAGAACGTTGTGGTGGCCGTAAGACTGTTTGGTTTGCCGTTGGCATCGGTGTTTTGACCGTACGTTGCCACCATGGTTGCCGTGTACTTACCAATCAAGTTCTTTTGGTCAAAGACGGTGTGGGCAATACGAGCGGCTCCTGGCAATACATTGGCCGTAGTGAGCGGTAATTCTGCCACTTTTTCACCAAATGTATTGGTAATAACAATAGTTCCGGTAGGGGCCACGTGAACATTTCCACTATTTATGGTGCGGAGGTCTAGGGTGATTGGACCGTATTGAGCAAAAGAATCTTGGGCCTTAAAGTAGTCAACTTTTGCTGCTTCTGTAACATTACCTGATACACGGAGGAGGATGAGAGAACCAATACGAGTATCAACTGCTGCTCCACCAGCTGTTTCAGCAGTATCTTTGCGAACAAGTACTGAAGCGTAGTGACCACCTGGCTCAGCAGTGGCAGGAATCTTGATGGTAATATTCAGAACCTTTTCTGAATTAGCATCTACCGTGAAGCGGCTTGGTTCAACGGTGACCCAACGAGCAAGTTGGAAAGAAGAAGTATCAGTAGTTGGATCAATGAGGCTAACGCCACCTTCATCGTCTTGAGCCGTGAAGTCTTCAATATCAATGCTGTAGTTCTTAGAGGTGCTGCTCTGGTTATCTACGCGCAGCTTATCTACAACGGTGTCACCAGGATTACCAAACAGTTCAAAGCGCGGTGGAATAATAGCCAAGCCACCAGTACCAGTGGTATCCGTAGCAGCATGCGTACGGAGAATTGGAAGGCAAAGCATTACCACTAGGGCAAGAGAGATTCCTGCAAGAACACCGAAACGTTTAATAAAAGGAGTTTTCATACGGGTAGGGCAGGTAGTTATGTGCTTTTATTATCAGCAGAAAAAAGAGATTGTGCAAGTAATGCTTTCTAGAGCTGCTTTCCAAAAATTATTTTATACTGCTGTTCAAGGGTGTTAACGTGGGCGGTATAGTCTGGTAAATCCTTCCGGGCATCAAGAACATTCTTCACTAACTCATAAAAATCTTGTTCCCATGGACTTTTATGCACAACGCTCATCATGTCCTGAAATGCTTGGTCTCTCTCTCCGTGATTGTCAGAAATGATGTACTGGAAAAGAGCGCTGCTCATTTTGTTGCGTAAAATATAGGGGTCAAGCGTGAGTGCGCGCTGTATATGGTCCTGAGCTGTTTCTGCTAGAAGTGGATTTGTTTTACCGCCAGTCACGTATTGGGCAAAGGCATAGCCGGAGGCTAAGCGCTCGTAGTTTTGTTCGTAGGGGAACCATGCAACTGCTGTTTCACTCGCTGTCTGTGCTTCTGCTGATGAGCGCAAATTCAAGACTCCCGCTTCTTCTGCATACGTATCAGCCACCCAATAACGTAATGACCAGAATCCAATAAAGAGCATAAGAATGCTCACGAAGGCAGTAGTAGGACGAAGCCAACGATTTAGTTCCAGCACTTTTGGCTCACCACTGAGAGAATACGACGCGAAAAGCAGTACATATGAAAGAATACCAGTGCTAAGCACCGCAAAGGAAAGCTGGTTAAAGGCTAAATAAAGAAAAATACCAGCAATGAGTGCGCCCACATGGATTTGGTATGGAGAAGGAATTTTTTTCCAACGCCACAGGATTACTCCAAGGCTACCAAGCCAGAAGAACCAGTAGGCTAATACACCAGGAATACCTTGTTCGGCAAAATATTGCAGGCTTTCGTTGTGTGGAAGTTCGCTAGCCACGAAAAAATCCCAGCCCTTAAAAATGGGATCTGAGAGGTGGTTATAGAAATTAACACGACCGGTACCAGGGCCACTGCCATTGAGAAGGTTCTCTTTCCCGCTTATCCAACCCAATTTCCATTGGCTAAACCGCTGATTATTGGAAGAATTGCTCAGGAATTGGTTAACATCCTGAGAATTGATGGTATTTTTATCTGTACCTTGCCCGTTATTATCGATAGCTATAGCTTTTGCGCCTGGCTGTTTAAGGTGAAATTCCTTGGTAATAAGCACTTGAACAGGTACCGGAGAAAGGTAAAAAATTGCCATGATGCTGGCAAGGGTGTGTGCCAGGCATAGTAAGAAGATCCAACGTTTTTTCTGTTTCAAAAAAGAAATGCCAAAGCTGATGCCAAGGGGCAACGCCAGTAAGACATACGAAATTGCATAGTTACTATTGGTAAAGACGGAAACGGCTCGGAAGCCATCTGGGTATGTTTGGGCAAGATTATACGATTCGTGCAATATCCCAAATAAGATAATTGCACTCTGAATCAGGAAAAGCTGGAGGAAGCCAAGAAGTTGTTCGCCGGTTAGTTCTAGGGAACTAAGCCAGAGGATAAGATACGCAATAAGAACGAAATAAATGAGTCCGTTTGCAAAATAGCCGTATGCGCCCCAGATGCTTAGGATGGGCACCGCAGAAAAGATGGTGGCAAAAAGGGTGGTTGCCAAGAGTAGGCTTATACAGAGAAATAAAAAGCTTTTTTTAGGCTTAAGCCAGCCTTTCCAAACACCAAACCAGAAGGCAATACTACTCAGAGAAAAAATAAGGGCAATACAAAAAAACTGGCTATTCATCAAATAGACAGTGTTATTGAAACCTAGCCAGGGGAGAATTAAGAGAAATACTACAGTGCCCCACCAGCACCATTGACGAAATTGCGCGCCGGAATTTGTGACTGGTAGCGGCTTTACCGGTATCTTTTTCTTTTTTTTCGCCATGCTCTTTAAGAAACTTTCTTGTAATCAACGTGTACCGTAGTCATGCGGAAGGGCTGGCTGTCTGTGGCTACATTAGGAAGATAGAGGCGCCAATCAATTTGGTTGTTTTGGTCTACAAAAGCGCTGGTGGCATCAAATGTTTGATCATAGAAGTGCCAGTCTCCATCAGTGCTCTGTGGAGTGTATGTGGTAACAATATAATTAATGCCGTCGAGAGAAGTAAGAGTTTCCAGTGGTTGGTACTGGCTTGCCTGTAGTCCCCAGCTGTTAGCAATTTCCGTATCAACCGCTAGTTGGCTAGCGGGAGGCAGGTTTGCTTTAAGGCTGGCCGAAGTATCATACGTCTGAGTACGCTGATACATGGTTTCATTAGGTTCAGTAATGCTATAGCGAGGCCAGTTCAGATTTACTAAGAGAGGATGCGTAACCAACGCAACATATTGCAACGTACTGCCTACCCGTAAGCCTAATTGGGCAACCTGTTTAGTAAGATCTGCTTTGTATTCAAATTTTACCTCAGTAGTAGCCCGGTTTGCCTGAGAATTTACCTGAAAATCTGCATATTCTTTATCAATCACCTGACTTGGATATTTGGCGTCCAGCACCTGTTGAGGAGTGAGTGGCGCATTTGCTACCTGTGTAGCGGGGCATGATGCAAGCCATTGTCGTAACAGCGGACATGAGCGTGGTAACCACCCAATTCCAATAATTCCTACAAAGAGTGCAATACCTATCAAGATTGTAACTGTATCCCTGAAACGGCGTTTAGTGGGCATATTAGTAGTTCACTTGAATGTTATAAACAATAGTTCCACTGTATTGATCTGATGGTTGGGCAGCATTTACTCCTAAAGCGTAACTAACATAAATGGTGCTGCCGCTATCTGGTCCGGAAGAGTAGGCCACAACCCGTGCCGTGGTGCCAAACGGACCAAAGAGCCCGCTAGTACTGCCGCTCCATCCCGACACTCTACTATCCGAAGTGTTAGCCCCAAACCAGCCAGTATTTACATTGGGGTCTATACCATCCGGTGTACTCCAAGCTTGAGGCGTTGTCCAGGTGGCATTCAGACCAGCAAACTCATTAATGACTGCATTGTGATACTGCCCTTCAATAAGATTGGGTAGTACGGCTGTAACAGTATAACCTGCTGGCGCGTTGGTAGAGATATCTAATTCATGTGTGGCATAGGAAACACCACCTGGGCTAATGACACCAAAGGGAAGACTATCTGCAGTACTGGTAACCGTGGTGGTAATTCCGTTGTGAGTAGTGCCACTGCTTACGCCAGCTATTTCAAAAGAAAGCGTTGGATTTGTCGTAATGGTATACGTAGTATTTCCGGTATCAATACTTGATCCTATGAGATCTGAATACGTAGTAATAGCTACGGAGCAGGTGTCACTGAGGCCTTCTGTACCAATGGTTTGACAGTCACCAATGGCAGAGTTGGTGATACTAGCCAGCGCAAACGTGACGGTATCGCCACTATTTGCGGCCTGCGGATTTGAGTTACTAATGAGGATGACACCCGAAGTTTGACCACTTCTATCAATTGTCCAGCCAGTACCTAGGCTAACACTTGAAATGGTAGTACTTGAAAGATCAAGGTGGCTAGGACGAACGTTGCTTCCTAAGCTTGTTTCGTAGTGAACTTTAATTTCCTGAATAGCCTGGGTGGTTCCAGCTGTGATGCTAAAACTATGAGTGACACTGGTTTGAGCAGGTTCGTAAGAACTTAAGGTGACTGATGTTCCAGAGAGAGTTCCTGCATACACAAAAGAATAGGCATGCAGCGTTACGGCAGCAAAGACTAAGACCAATCCTAGTGCATAGATACGTTTCCAAAACGAGCGGTTCATAGTTCCAGTATATACGAAAAAGCATCCCCGAAGGGATGCTTTTCGCATTCTGTATGAGAGAACTAGTAGCTAGGAACAACGTTATACTGCCATGTACCAGCATACTGGTCAGCAGGTTGGAAGGCATTAGCTTCAATCTTGAAGGTCACGTAGATTGGGCTAGTTCCATTGTCTGGACCGGTAGACTTACTTACAGCCTGACCAGTAACAGTGTCATTCAACACATCTGGTGGAGCGTAGAAGTTAGTAGTACCGAAGTTAGCAACGTCTGTATCGCTTGTACGTACACCAAGCCAAGCAGAGTTGATGTTCTGTGTAGTACCAGTTGGGGAAGCCCAAGCCTTAGGCGAAGCCCAAGTTGCGTTGCTAGCAGAACCAATGAACTTGCTAATAACGTTAGATGTTACAGCTAAGCCCTTCATTACAACATTACCTGTTGTGATGAACTTACCATAAACGAAGTAACCATTGTTATCGTTGGTCTCAGTATTAAGCTGTTGCTGAGCAATCTTAGGAGTACCTACCGTTACATTAGCAAATGGCAAAGTTGTAGAAGTAGTAGTAACACCTGTACCTGAGCCTACATTACTAGAATCTTGAAGACTGGTTCCGCTAACACCAGTTACCGTAAAGGTAAGAATAGGGTCAACGGTAGCTGTAACCTGTACGGCGTCAACTACGGTATAGCTAATAGTGGAAGTATCAAGTACGGTACCACCGGTAGTTGTCTTGGTAGTAATACGAATGAAACAACTATCTGAGTTTGCAACAGCGTCACAAGCACTTGTTTCATCGTTGTTACCAATACCGTTGATGGTAAATTGGTAAGCTTCACTGGTAGTTACTGCAACAGCACCTGCAGTACGGGTAAGCTTAAGTAAACCAGTAGCTGAGTTTGTCTTATCCAGAGCCCAGTTTGAAGTGGCATCTGAAGAAGCGGCATTACCAGAGTTTGCTGAACCATCAAGGCTTGATGCACCTAGAGCCAAGTTGGTTGGCATGGTTGCAGATCCCGAAGGGGTAGTTGAATACTGAAGGTCAACTTCTTGGAGGTTGTTACCACCTGAAGCAATGTCGAACAAGATTTGGTGAGAAACACCCGTAGCACCTGCTATGGAAGAACTCATTACGATACTGGCGTTTGTGAGCTGTGCCGCTTCCGCACTTGCAACTAAGCCAAATCCACTAAAGGAAAAGACCGTTGCAAGCGTAACGATAGAGCTCAAAACTTTCTGTAGTTTTGGCATAGAACCCTCGAATACTAATAAATAAAGTTGGTTGAAAAAAATAAAAAATGGAAGGCGTAACCTTCTTAAGATTACGTGCGTAAACAATTTGTTAAATTTCAGTACATATCTATTAAACGGGAGGTTGATGGCAGGTGTCAACATAATTTCTTCATTTTTATGACGAGGGTCAATTTATCAGGTTGCGTAGGGAGAAATAAAAAAACTCACCCTTCCTGAGGGGTGAGCAAAATGCCAGTGAGAGATTATCTAGACCGGGGTGAGAATAAGGCTAACGAAATGACTGCCACTGTCCAACCCAAAGGCCGCAATTTGGCCCTTATCATTGATACCGTGAACTTCCGTTATCGTGTAGCCTGATATTTTGGTATTGAGATCAGTCATGATGCCCGCATACCAGTAGAATGGATGCGATCCGCTCATTCCGACTACTTCTCCCCATGAATTGATTGCGGCCGCACTTGTATAAGCGGCGCTACTGATGTTGCCTAAGTCTACAAGCGTACCAGAGGACCCGAAGGGAACACTTGGTTTCCAGAGGAATGCCTTTGATCCAGAGCCGGTTGGCATAGCACCCACTACCTCTCCAAGGATATTTATGGCTTGTGCCGCTCCTTGAGATGTTCCGGCAAGGTTGCCAAGGCTATAGTAACCCGTAGACGTAGTAATCCAGGCAGTATTGCTAGGCCCCGCTTCGCCGCACATTTCTCCACTTGCGTTGATCGCGTAGAGTTCATTGGTGCTTGGAACAATGCCTCCTGAATAAAGGTCAGTAGTGACGCCGCCAGACCAGCTACAGGAGTGTGCAACGAAGCCACTAAAGGTTTGACATCCCACCACAACGCCGTTGTCGTTGATGGCGGTGGCGTTACCACTATCATAGATAGAAGTAGTAATAAGGTCGCTCATGGTGCCGCTAGTGGCGGCAAAAGGGCGTTCGGTTCCTGAGCCATTGTACGACCAGCCCACGACTACGTTTGAGTTGTTGATGGCATAGCCATAGCTGTCATTACCACCCAGAGTGCCTAGGTCGACCAAGGTGGTTCCATCGTAGGTGATGGCATGAGCATGTCCGCCGGTAATGTATGAAAAGCCCGTTACAACGCCATTGTTATTAATGGCCGCAACCTTACAGTAGGCACCGCCACTGATTGGAGGGACTGCAGCTACTGTGTAGCTTGAAGGGATTTGTGCCAGAAGTGTAATAGGGATAAGGCCCATTACAATGGAAAGGAAACGTGTAACAAATTGTCTCAAAACAACCTCCTGGGTTGTGAAAGAACATTGGGAGCTGTGACAAAAAAGAAAGTGCCAGCTCCGGACACCTTTATCACCGTAACAAAACCATCATTAAATAATTCTTAAATCTTACAGTCCGATCAAAATAGTTACTTCATCCGCCCGTACTTTTAGCAGCCCAGACTCTATGGGCCAGGTTTTCTCTTCGGTCGTATGAACAATAAGGTCACCTTTCTGTAATTCTCCATAATAGGGAGTATGCCCAGGCATAATCCCAATCATCCCATGCTCAGTGGGCGCCAAAATATAAACGGCCTCCCCATCAAATACCACCTCGTCAGGATTAATAATTCTAACTTTTAACATGGGCACCAGCTTGATAAGTTGAAATGGATTTTAAAAAACCGTCTTTTCCTGACGAATGTCATGGAGTCGGTTTTTTAAGATCTATTTCAACTTATCCTTCCACTTAGCCTCCGCCTCCTCCCTATTCCCAACATACAAAAAACAATCATCAGTAAACTCATCATAAACTCCAGAAAGAATTGCCTCGATGCCCGCTACTCCATCTTCACGTTTCGTATACTTTCCAGGTATGTTCGTGAATTTTTCAGCGGTAAAGAAGGGTTGCGTCATGAACTTGAGAATCTTCTTGGCGCGGCCTACTGTTACTTTCTCAGTCTCAGAAAGTTCAGCTTCACCTAAGATGGCAATGATGTTCTGCAAACTACGGTACCGTTCCAAAACCTTCATGGTTTCCTGCAAAACGGTGAAATGTTTTTCGCCAACAACTTCTCTATCGGCAGTGGAGCTTGAGGCCAAGATGTCCATGGCGGGGAAGAGCTTCTGCTGGGCAATCTTACGGTTGAGTACTACGGTAGAATCCAAGTGGGCAAAGATAGCCTGTACCGCTGGGTCTGAGAAGTCATCGGCCGGTACATAAATGGCTTGTACAGAGGTAATGGCCGCAATTCCGGTAGACACAATGCGCTCCTGTACCTCACCCATTTCTGTGGCAAGTGTGCTCTGGTAACCAGTTTCTGACGGGATACGACCAAGTACCCCGGATACTTCCATGCCTGCCTGGATGAAGCGAAAAATGTTGTCGATGAAGCACAATACATCGTTCTTCGTGGTATCGCGCAGATATTCGGCAATAGTTACGGCCGTTAAAGGAGTCCTGAAGCGCATTGCAGGGCTTTCGTTCATCTGACCAAGTACAATGGCCACGTTCTTTAATACGTCGGAATCCATCAAGTTGAGCCACATTTCGTTACCTTCACGAGTACGCTCTCCTACACCACACATCACCGACTGCGTGCCGTGTGCTTGGGTAGTGTTGTGGATAATCTCTGTTACTAGCTGGGTTTTACCTACACCAGCACCTCCGAAACAACCAATCTTACCTCCTTTATAGAAAGGCGAGATGAAATCCAGCACTTTAATGCCCGTTTCAATAATTTCTACGTTGGTTTTGATGTCCGTATAAATAGGACTCTTCTGGTGAATGGGACGTTTTTCTTTGGTTTTGATTGGTTCGCCATCGTCAACGGCGGCACCGAATACATTTACCACCCGACCAAGCATTTCTGGTCCTACCGGAATACTCAAACCAGCCCCACT